>BNJU01005428.1_pt1 | contig 88625 bp, 96 predicted proteins | sample 8539281 | NCBI WGS metagenome assembly BNJU01 (sample SAMD00202456, study PRJDB9452) | human saliva metagenome | isolation source: human saliva | place: Japan
ACCCTCAGTAAAGAGGAAAGTGGACCAGTAGCTGGATAAAACATAGAAGAGGATATGCCAACAACGATAGCATATCCTCTTTTGCGTTTGACTATCATGTATATTAGCTAATGCGTGCAAGTCCCTACCAGTGGGGACTGCCCAGCCAGAGAGATAAGGGTGTTTCATTTTTATCTTCCATACATGATACCAGTATCATTATCAGAGTTGGAAATACGTTTATTGATGCTTGATTTGCCTTTTCCATAATTCAAATTGAATGTGAAGTTAAGCAGAAGTATTCGTCTAAAAACTCTTTGAAAAGCCAGTTGACGATTAGGAGCGAGGCGTGACAAGTTATCCGTCTCATTTGAGTATTGTTTAGAGAAAGGTAATACCATGATAAAGATTTAACGCCCATTTGTCTTTGTTATAACCTACTGATATGGAGTGATTCGCTTCTCCTTTGGTAAGAGTTTCACCCCCATAATTCATTGTATCTGGCCTGTACTTTGGCTGTGAATACCCATTGCTTGTACATTACGAGTAGATTTCCATTCAGTCCCCAGTTCGAGAGTGTATGTGCGTAAGTATGCCCGTTACTGATGTACCGATTGAAGAATGGAGTAGTTGTAACGATGAACCAATCGCCAAAGGGATGCAACTTTATGTCCATTTGGGTATGTAGTCTGTGAAGTTCTTTTGGTTATCTATTGTCCCTAACAAACTTTCCGTTGTCAATATAAGTCTCTTCCATGATAGGGTGAGAATCGTAACTATACCTTCCAAATAACGATAGATCGCACCATTTTGTGCCCCAGTTTAAGGACAACTCATTCGATACGAAGGTTACAGACTTTAGGTTAGGATTGCCCTTTCTAAGCTGATATACGTCAATATCCTGTGACACGTTGCTCATATCGGATAGTGAAGGAGCATAAGCCGAAACGTATCCTTGATATTTTAAAGTTACGTTACTACAAGGTTGATAAGCGAGAGAGAGCTTCGGACGAAGGATGAATTTCGATAACTTCTTATCGTGCTGATGGTTGTAAATACGCATCCCTCCCAACCCGAGGGTATAGGTTAGCTTGCCCAGTTTTGACATCCATTCAGTGTAAGCGAAAGTCTCCGCTGTATTCATATTTACCTGACTTTGGATGTTTCCATCATACGTGTTATTGGTGTACATCTGCGTATGCTTCAACCCAAACGACAGTTTGCTATCCTTGAACATGCGCTCATAAATGCCCTCACCTATTATGGAGTACTTGTTACCATCAGTAATGGAAGCAATCGTCTGAGTAGGTTGTGTGGTTGATGATAAGGTGTATGTACGCTGGCTATGGCTATTGATGTAAGTGCCAATTAGGTCGAAGTACAAGTGCTGGTTATGGGCAAGCTCGGTTTGAAAATACAAATCTAACGAGGGTGTGTTATCGTGTCCATGCCTAAAGTCGGTGATGTGGTAGAGCATCAGTACCACGATAAAGCGTACTGATTCTATCCTCCATTGAGTTAGATTCTTTATTGTAGTAATCACGGAAGATAGCACTAATACTGCTCTTTCTTAAACGAATAGTTGTACCACAGAGAGAAGCTCATATTATCAAACTTAACCTTTGTTGGCTCACCAATCTCTCTATTCTCTATGGTCTGATGAGGGTAGTGGTACTCCTCGTAGTTCTCTCTTTTCCACTTCAAATCACGCCTATTCCAATAGAAAGAAGACTTTATTTCGGATCTACCTTTGTGATAGTTGGCAGACAAAAGGTTGTCTCCATAGCCTAACATCGATAGTCCATCGGTGAGGTCACCATTGATGTTTCCACCTTTATTCTTATACTTCACAATGAAGTCGAGGACGGCAGCTGCACCGTTAAAACGTAGTCCAGGCATATCGTGGTATTCAACCTTTACAATGTCTTGAGGGCGTAGGGCTTTTACTTCTTCTATCTTTGCTATGACACCATTAATGCGTAATTGGACAGCATCTCCAGTCGTCGTCGTGATGGTATTATCAATGGTGTTGACCCGAATACCAGCTAATTGCATGTTCTGTATGAGCATTACTCCGTTAGTAGAAGCCTTTAGCTGGAGTTTTGAAGGGGTAATAATACGCCGATCAATCTTCTGTATTTCACGCTTCCCAACCACTTCTACACCTTTTAACTCTTGTGTGGAAGGAGTCAGTTGAATCTTTCCAAGGTCGGTATTCCTTTGTGTGTTCTCCAGAGATACACGATAATCAGCATATCCCATATAGGTTATGATGAGTTCTTTGTGCCCATCGCTCTCCTCCATTGTAAGGTTAAATGAACCCTCATTGTTGGTTACTGTCTGTGTAATTAACGTTGTTTGGGTGACCAACTTGACTACGGCACCAATGATAGGGGATGTTGTTTCGTCAGTAACTTGCCCTGTTATGACAACTTTTGCATGCAAGTTAACGTAAAAACTCAGTGCTGCTATGCACAGAAGAAATCTTTTTCATTATGGTTATATCTTATAGGTTATTGGATGGATAGAGACTTGGGTAGTGCCCTGAGTGATTGTTGTTTCCTCTTTAATCACTATCTATTAAAAACTAAAACTCTGCGAAATTAAAACAACGACATTACAAAGACTCTTTCGCATGTTTTTACATAATTGCAGATGCTTCTTTGTGTGCTTGTTGTTCGATAAGCTCTTCTATATAAAAGGTGAAATTGATACTCCCTAACCCGTAGCTACATTCGTACTCATCCTTACTTCAAATCGAGTAGGAGGTAAACACTAATCATAGGTGTTTATCTCCTACTTTCGTGTTCACCGACCTCTCACACCACGTACATGCTTCCGCATACGGCGGTTCCTATTTTGGGTACCATTCAAGATACGACCCCATTAACACACATCCACATGAAGGTCTGCACTCCCCATACCATTCGGTTTCCGGACCTATCTCTTTAGGGGGTAGCCATTAACAGGATAATGTTTTCTGCATTCTTGCCTTCATAAGGTATGTTTCAATTACTATCGCTTAATTGTAGGTTCTACCTCCATACAACGCTATCGAGTATTGCATTACTATGATGCCTGCTGAATACCATTTTGATAATCTTTACAGTTGAAACACTCATTAGAAAAAGACCATTTCTGTACTCGATTTTGAGTAAAGAAATGGTCTTTCTTCTTTTTAAGGAAAAACTACTTATAGTTTGGACAAGTTGATTAATTTGCATTTTGACACACCCTCAAGAAAGAGTTGTACAGTAAGCATCCAAAATTAGCCGTCTTTTGTGGATACCGCATTGTTGCTACCTTTGCACAAAAAAGATGTTTGCACTGAATGAAACAAATGTTTATCGGGTTTGTTGTTCTCCTGTGGATATGCGCCAGGGGATGCTTCGATTATGTCAATTCGTACGTGGTAATGATTTTAATCCATCTGATGGTTGTGTTTATGTGTTCTATAATCGTTCTCGCAATCGTATCAAGCTGCTTCATTGGGAACGATGTGGTTTTGTCGTATACCACAAGCAGATGGCACAGGGTTGTTTAAGTGGTAAAATCATGCAGCAAACCAAGGGATTTTATGAACTTCGATGGGATGAATTGGTCCTTTATATAGAAGGTATAAATCCTCATTGTTATCGAAGGAAACGTTACAATAAACCTTAGAAATTTCTTGCAAAATCCAGATATTTTTCGTACCTTTGCATCATATAAATAACTGGTTTTCTGATGAATACATCCAACAATAAGACTGCGTCTAACTATCATTTTTTAACTCGAGAAGATGTTATAAATCTTCTTGAGCAGAAAGATATGGAGCTTGAAAGTAAGGATGTAGAACTTAAGAGCAAGAATGTTGAACTTAAGCAAAAAGATGCAGAGATCAAGGTTAAGGATGTTGAGATTAAGCAAAAGGATGCAGAACTTAAGCAAAAGGACGAAGAACTTAAGCAAAAGGATGCAGAGTTAGCAAGAAAATCTCAACGTATTCTTGAACTTGAGCGTATGGTATTCGGTAGACGTAGCGAAAAGCGTTTACCTGAGAGTCCCAACGGCTGGGCAGGTTCGTTCTTTGATAAAGATTGGGCAAAAAGAAGGTAAACAACTTTCGGGGGAAATACCAACTATCATCAAAGAAGTAGAGAAGCAAGCTAAGCAGCGCAGGGAAGCAAGTCGTAACGCTCGTTCTACGAGAAAAGGCAAGCCATATGCCTCTTATGTTCCTAATGATATAGAGCGTGTGGTTACTGAGATTTATCCAGATGGGTATGATGAAAACCGTATGGTTATCATCGGTCACGATAAGACAGAACACTTGTGCTTACGTCCCTCAAGCTTTTATGTTAAGGTTGAAGACCGCATCGTCTGCCGTTTGAAAGATGCAAAACCCACGGATGCAAAGATTGACATACTGGAAGCTCCTTTACAGAAGCAAGCTGTGGATTGTTTTGCCGATGCCTCTCTATTAGCTGAGATTATCACAGGAAAGTTTGTCTATCATTTGCCAGAGTATAGACAAAGCACCAGATGGAAAGAGCATGGCATCAACATCCCTACCTCTACTATAAACAGCTGGGTTCACAGCACTGCTAACGCTTTATATCCTCTATATAAACTCCAAGCGAAGTTGATTTTACAGAGTCCCTACTTGCAAGTTGATGAGACAAGCGTACAAGTTGCCGACCGTAAGGGTAAGACTCGCAAGGGTTATCTGTGGGGAGTAAGAGATGCGATGCACTGCCGAGGAGTATTCTTCCATTGGAAGGAAGGTTCACGATCGGGAACCGTACCCGACGAACTCTTCAAAGGTTATCATGGTGCTATACAATCCGATGGGTATGAAGCTTACAGCAGATTTGAAAACGTTCAAGGCATAGAGCTCTTGGGATGTATGGCACATGTCCGGCGAAAGTTCGAGCATTTATCGACAAATGATAAGAATGCCGCCCATATCGTTAAGATGATCGCTGTACTCTACGAGTTAGAAGCAAACTTAAAACACAGTAATGCCAGCTACGAAGAGATTCAGGCTGAACGAAAATCCAAAGCATATCCAATATTAAGGGCTCTTGAAGCATATATGAAGGAGATACACAAGGAGTATCTCCCTGGCGAAGCTATGGAGAAAGCTCTGCGTTATGCCTTCGCCGTATGGATACGTATCAGCCGATACGTACAAGATGGGCGTTTCAATATAGACAACAATCTTATGGAGCAAGCCATCAGACCCATTACGTTAGGAAGGAAGAACTATCTTTTCTGTGGCAACAACGAAGGAGCTGAAAACAATGCCATCTTCTATACGTTCATGGCATGTTGTAGGGAAGCAAAGATAGAACCTAACATGTGGTTAAGGCTGGTATTGGCAAAACCCTTGCTGGACATGGAGGATGAGGAATTGATTAAACTGCTACCCATAAACTGTAAATAGCACAGAACCCTTATATGAAGCCTGTCATATAAGGGTTTTTGTGAAGTGGCAAGACGGCGATTTTTGGATGCTTACGAATAAACAGGAGGTGTGTAGAAGCTGGTTTAGCTCAAACTCCTTTATACTTGTAGATTAATTCGTCTTCATCTGTTCAGCCATAAAGCCATAAAACATAGAAACGCTGGCAAGGAAAAACTGTTGCCCTACACGATTCGTTATAGAACTAAAAATCCCATAACTCCTATACAGAGCTATGGGATTTCCTATTTAAGGATAAGCATGGCAGTAGACTTAATAATCACTGCCCATTGCTTATGACTAATCAGCAAACTTTGCCTTGATGAACTCACGGTTCAGACGAGCGATGTTAGCAATCTTCTCGTTCTTTTGGACAAACAGCCTCGCAAGCACGTGTGTTAGTACAGTTACCGAAGCCGACCTCGTCCATCTTAGCAACCATTGCCTTAGCACGCTTAGCAGCCTCAGGCTTACCCTGTGGCAAGAGAGCCAACTGACTTACCTTAGATGAAACGAAGAGCATAGCAGAACCATTCTTACATGCAGCAACACAAGCACCACAACCGATACATGTTGCGCAGTCCATTGCCTCATCAGCATTGTCTTTAGAGATAAGAATAGCGTTAGCATCCTGTGCCTGACCAGTACGGATTGCTGTGTAACCACCAGCTTGGATAATCTTATCGAAGGCTGTACGGTCAACCATACAGTCCTTGATAACTGGGAAACCAGCTGAACGCCATGGCTCAACAGTGATAACATCACCATCGTTGAAACGGCGCATATAAAGCTGACAGGTTGTTGCACCACGCTCAGTCTTACCATGTGGAGTACCGTTGATATAGAGTGAGCACATACCGCAGATACCCTCGCGGCAGTCGTGGTCGAAGACGAAAGGCTCATCACCAGCCTCGATAAGTTCCTCGTTGAGGATATCAAGCATCTCAAGGAATGAGGTGTCGTCTGGGATGTTCTTCATCTCATGTGTATCGAAATGACCTTGATCCTGTGGACCATTCTGCTTCCAATACTTAATTGTGAATGATATATTTCTTGCCATCTTAATTAGTTCTTATAGTTACGTGTTTGTACCTTGATTGCCTCATACTCGAGAGGTTCTTTGATAAGCTCTGGGGTCTTAGTGTCATCACCCTGATACTCCCAGCAGCCAACATAGAAGAAGTTCTCGTCGTCACGCTTAGCCTCACCTTCCTCTGTCTGGTGCTCCTCACGGAAGTGACCACCACAACTCTCCTCACGATGCAATGCATCATAAGCTACGAGCTCACCCATAAGGATGAAGTCTCTGAGGTGGATAGCCTTATCAAGCTCGATGTTCAGACCTTCCTTCTTACCAGGAATGAAGAGGTTAGTGTTGAATTCTCGCGAAGAGCCTTCAACTGCTTGAGACCTTCCTCAAGACCTTCCTTGGTACGACCCATACCAACATACTCCCACATGATATGTCCAAGCTCCTTGTGGATTGAGTCTACAGAACGCTTACCCTGGATACCCATCAAGCGGTCAGTCTCTGCCATAACACCTTTTTCTGCCTCCTCAAACTCTGGACGATCGGTTGAAATCTTGCCCCAAAGTGCCTGATCAGCGAGATAGTTCTGAATAGTATATGGCAACACGAAGTAACCATCAGCAAGACCCTGCATCAAAGCAGAAGCACCAAGACGGTTAGCACCGTGGTCAGAGAAGCACTCACCGATTGAGAACAAACCCGAATGGTTGTCATCAACTCATAGTCAACCCAGATACCACCCATTGTGTAGTGGATAGCAGGGAAAATCATCATTGGATTGTAGTACTTCACGCCGTTAATCTCATTAGCAAGCTCGCCTGGGTTAACGTCTGTAATCTCCTCATACATATCGAAAAGGTTACCATAACGCTGAAGAATTGTATCGATACCAAGGCGGTTGATTGACTCAGAGAAGTCGAGGAACACGGCAAGACCAGTGTTGTTAACACCGAAGCCCTTATCACAACGTTCCTTAGCAGCACGTGAAGCAACGTCACGAGGAACGAGGTTACCGAATGCTGGGTAGCGACGCTCCAAGTAGTAGTCGCGGTCTTCTTCAGGAATATCAGAACCCTTCTTTGTACCTGCCTGCAATGCCTTAGCATCTTCGAGCTTTTTAGGAAACCCAGATACAGCCATCATTACGCAGAGACTCTGACATAAGGGTCAACTTAGACTGCTTGTCGCCGTGTACAGGGATACAAGTTGGGTGAATCTGAACGTAAGATGGGTTAGCCATATAAGCGCCTACATGATAGCACTGGATAGCTGCTGTACAGTTACAACCCATAGCGTTTGTTGAAAAGGAAGTAAGTATTACCATAACCACCAGTAGCGATAACAACAGCATTAGCTGTGAAACGCTCCAGTTTACCAGTCACAAGGTTCTTAGCAATGATACCACGAGCGTGACCGTCAACGATAACTACGTCCTCCATCTCATAACGAGTATAGAGCTTCACCTTACCTGTAGCAACCTGTGCACTCAATGAAGAGTAAGCACCGAGCAACAACTGCTGACCGGTCTGACCCTTTGCATAGAGTACGGCTTACCTGTGCACCACCGAAAAGAACGGTTAGCAACATACCACCATACTCACGTGCAAATGGAACTCCCTGTGCAACACACTGATCGATGATGTCGTTTGACACCTCAGCAAGACGATAAACGTTAGCCTCACGAGCACGATAGTCACCACCCTTTACTGTATCGTAGAACAGACGGTAAACAGAGTCACCATCATTCTGATAGTTCTTTGCAGCATTAATACCACCCTGTGCAGCAATAGAGTGCGCACGACGTGGTGAGTCCCGGATGCAGAAGTTATACGTTGAAACCCATCTCACCAAGAGAAGGCGCAGCACTGGCACCAGCCAAACCTGTACCAACAACGATAACATCCAGTTTTAGTTTATTCTTTGGGTTAACCAAACGCTGATGAGCCTTATAGTTGGTCCATTTCTCAGCTACTGGTCCTTCTGGTATTCTGGAATTTAATGTCTTAGTCATGATTGTTTTGAATTTAATTTTTCAATTAAAATACTTTTATTATGCAGCACAGCAAAAGGCTTGGTGCACAATGGAAAGCAAATGCGAAAAGCACTACAATAAGGAAGCCAAGCATCAACAGAGTAACATAGATGTTACCGATAGTCTTCCAACGGTTGAACCAAACCTTACCGTTGATACCAACTGTCTGCATAGCACTCCAGAAACCGTGAGAGAGGTGGAACCACAATGCGGCAATCCAAATAACGTAGAGCACTACATAAACAGGATTAGCGAATGTGTACTTGATGTAAGCAAAACCATTAGCTGGATGGAAAGTGTACATCAATATGAGCAAGCTCTGCAAAACATCATGTTGTACCCAGAAGTTGAAGAAGTGAAGTCCAAGACCGAGCAGCACGATGAGACCGAGAACTGAGCATGTTCTGACTTGCTCACTCTACCGTTGCAGGCTTCTCTGTAACAGCATAACGATTGTCACCACGTGCACGGCGGTTCTGCGCTGTAAGGATGAACGCATAAACGATGTGACAAACTGCCAATGCACCAAGACCAGCCGTAGCTGCTACTGCATACCAGTTAGCACCCAACAGCGCGAAATCATGTTGTAAGCGTCTCCTGAGAAAGAGTGCAGCAAGATTCATACAGCAGTGGAACGTCATGAATAGGATCAGCGCCATACCCGTAACGGACATAATCACCTTTCTACCAATAGATGAATTGATTAACCACATAAATGTTTTTGTTTTAAATATTTAAACTGTTAGAATTATTATTCCAAAATAGACCATACGACAAAAGGGCTAAGCTCTGTCTTCCATCAAAATAATTTCCTAAAAATAATACCAAGATATTAGTATATGCACACTCCAAATGCGTTGCAAATATACTAAATTTTAATGATTTATCAAAGTATTTTTAATCAAAATGTCTGGTATTTAGACTTAAAAAATAAGGAGACTCTACCTATCCTAATAAATGAGGATAAAATTTGAAGCTACCTTAATCCTCTAACACTCAAAATACTGTAAGTGACTCAAGTACCTGAAAAATAAAGTGTTCATTCATCTTTATACATGAAACTTTGAACTTTGAACTTTGAACTTTGAACTTTGAAGTTTGAACTTTGAACCCGGAACATTGAACTTGGAAGAAATATATCTCAATTTCTTTTTCGTGTCAGATCCACCTCTCCAAGATTACTTTTTATCTCGGTGTAATCCGCTTCTGTGTACCAAAATAGAAGGCTACTTTATTATCTCCACTCCTGAAGAGAAAATCGCAACAATCACAACAATCACAACCACAATAAAGGATTTTGCACGCCTTTCACTATATAAATGCATAGACGCTTTGTTGTATAATGTCGATTTTTTAATACGAAAAACTTTACATAAACTCGATAAAATGTCTATATTTACAGTCTAAAATATAAGAAAAAGTGGTTTTTGTAACCAACATAAAGTCAATTAGTTACAAACTCACTTTTAAAAAGGTGCTTAATTGGATGCCAAAAGGGCGATTAGTAAGAGTCTTAAAGGGCACCTTTTCAGAAAGTCAATTAGGCGTCTTTTTGAAGCTAAAAGACCATATATCGGTTTTAATGTGTGAAAAATATTTTTACATACCCTAGGTTAGCAAAAGAAGTTTTTGATTTTTGAAACGATGATTATGAATAGATTAGGGAACCGCATGCTTCCAGTTTCTCTTTAGCTTGTTGTTTATTCTTTTGCTGTGACCATCTGACATTACATGGTCATACATCATGATAGCATATAAGACCATGTCATCAATCTACTTATTTAACGGAAAAATCCTTTAAAAAGATATTGGAAAACGATGGTTAGCGGTTAATGCGTTATCCTTTTAATGATGGAAGAACGTTTCAGATAAGTATTATGAATTTGATAATATTTGACGATATTTGCTTTGCAGTTTTTCTCAATTTACGTTACCTTTACACGAAACATAAATCAAAAACGTAAATATCTATTAAATAATGAAGTATAAAATCGGTAACATTTTAGTAGCAGGCATTGCGATTGTAGGACTTGCTGTATTGACAAGTTGTACGGGAGAAAAAGTTCCATGTGACAGGTTCTATTGCAAAATGCAAAGGATTCTTTACTCTATTTTGAACATAATGGACTTGATGGTTTCTCAACTGTTGACTCTGTAAAACTCGATGAGAAGGGCGCTTTTTCATTCTCTCGTGATAAGGCTGATAATCCTAGAGTTCTATCGTCTTCTATTGCTGGACAGATTATTAATATCGGTATCGATTCTACTGGAGACGGTTGATGTAAAGGCTACTTATCCACAGATGGCTACCGATTACACGGTGAAGGGTTCTTATGAAAACGAAAAAGATCAAAGAGTTAGCTACTGAAACAGATTGACCTACAAGCTCGTTGTCAGTCTCATCTTGCAGAGCGTCCTGACCTTGCTGACTCAATTATCACCGTGTTGATGAATGACTACAAGCAGGATGTATCACGCAACTATATCTTTAAAGGAGCCTATGCGTGCTTATAGTTACTTTGCTTTGTTCCAGTATATCGTTATTGGTAATCAGGCACATTTAATCTTTGACCCATCTCGCGACGTGGCTGATAATAAGGTGTTCGGTGCTGTTGCAACGAGTTGGGATACTGATTATCCTGATTCAAAACGTACGCAGAATCTACATAACATTACTATTAAGGGTATGGAAAGATGAACGCATCGTAAAAGGCACAGAATAGACCTGTGGAGATAGAAGCAAAGGAATTGGGGTTGTTGACCTTCCATTGCGTGACAAACTCGCGGTGTAGAACGACATCTGACTGATTTGAAAGGTAAGGTCGTTTTACTCGACTTCCATGTCTTCGCTGCAAAAGGTTCTACGGAATATATCATGCAGCTGCGTGACCTTTACAATAAGTACCATGACCGCGGATTAGAGATTCATATGGTTTCATTGGATGACAATGCCCATTTCTGGAAGGAGCAGGTGGCTAATCTCCCTTGGATTAATGTTTATGATGATAGTATCAGTCAGGCTTACACGGCTCCCTGCACAGACAGTCCCAATCATTTACCTCATAGATCGTGGTAATAACATCGTGAAGAACCCTTCACAGATTCAGAATCTTGAGAGGAAATAGAGAAGCTGCTGTAAAAGTTGAGGGCTTCTACGAATATGTCAAAACTTAATTAGTCCGTTTATATCGTATAAATCGAATATAGAGATAATAAAAGAGGGATGCGCATCACATCCCTCTTTATTTTTAATGATTAACCAAATTCTAATACGAAAGTCTGTTCTTCTATATTATTAATTCCAAGTTGTCGTCTAACTTTTCTTCTATAGCCTGTTCTATATCGTCTTCAAGGTTGCAGAAGAAGTCAATGCCAATACGAGTGCTGAAGCTCTTTTTATTGTAATAAATTCGGTCTTACTTTTATAGTGAGGGAGACCAAATACCGAGGGCGTGATAGGTTTTTGTTTTTTTGTCGTGGCAAGCAAGTGCCATAGAAGAATTTAGGTACGATGCCGGGGAACTTAGGTACAAATAGACTTGCCCTCTTTCTCTGCCATTTCTATTAAATCAGTTTGTTTACAGATACTCTTCTTTATCGATAGTAGCCCTTTCACAACATAGAGCGTATCACATTTGCCAGTCCATATACGTACCTTTATCTTCAAGTATCTGCCATACACCACCATTGTGTCCTTGTATTTGAGGTTGCATGTTACTTAAATAGAATGTTTGGACATTCTGTTCGGTTGAGTAACGTCTGTCATTTGATGGGCAAAGGTGTCCACGAGTAAAAACCACTTCCTGAATAGTCTTTGAGAGAAGTCTGTTCGTTCTCAGGGATGTCTGGATCTGGTTTAAACTTATTATGTCGTGGGGCATTTTTTCTGTAGGAGAATATCATACATCTGGTAGCAGCTCCAACGGTTTGCTTTAAGATTAACATCCCACTCTAATGAGTAGTTAACCAATCTTCCTCGTGCTCCTTCCGTGGTATATGGGTAACTTCGTAGGTTTTATTTGTACCTTTGATAAAAACGTGGAACTCCAAGCGCCATCCCTCAGATTCCTTTTTAAGTCATCCTCCGTATTACGATTGGCATTCTTGTTTGTTGGGTCTGGCGTTGGGGTAGGAGGAGTCCTCGGTTATTGTATATTCAATCTGAGAAAAGAGGAAGTCCTTGAAACCGTTTCATTTTTAGGATAGATTTTGATACCAACTCCTTTAATTATTCGAGTACTATCAATGGTTTCACCCATGATGTGGTATGTACTTCGCCACGTTTAGTAGTGATGGTAATTGTCTGTTTCTTTGTTTTGTGTTGTAGCTGCTGCGCTAAGGAAGAATAATATCAAAATAAAAAAATATTCTTTTCATGTTTAATCATCTTTTACTAAAACAAACGTTAGTACTAAAATGTAAAAATGTTTCATGCTTTTTGTATAAATAGTATATTGGTTTTGTTGTCGTATATGAGGTAAAGTATATATTTTAGGTTTATATGTTTGGTCTGTAAAGTTAATACTTTTTACACATATAGATCAAATGAAGTAGAATGTTTCATTGTGTAATAGATTTTGCACATGATAGGGTAGAATATGATACCTACTATTGCATGAAATGAAAAAAGGGACACATACCGTGTCCCTTTTTTCATTTAACAACCAATGTCGTTATATATTGTTCTGTTCAAGCACTGATAATTGTTCAGTCCTTATGTAGATTCTCTATGTAGAATATTCTGCATTACGTTTTTGTACGCTTATTCCTTCACAATCATGCAGACTGCGTATGCCGCCATACCGTCTTCACGACCAACGAAGCCCATGCGCTCGGAAGTGGTAGCTTTGATAGAGACTGCATCGATGTCGCAGCCAATAATATCAGCTAAGCATTCGCACATAGCAGGGATATGTGGGTTTATCTTTGGGCGTTCTGCACATACGGTTGCATCAATGTTTCCTACACGATAGCCCTTTGTCGCCAAGAGGTCAATGGTCTTGCGGAGGATGACCTTTGAGTCCATGTCTAACGTGTCTACAGAAGTGTCGGGGAAGTGATAACCTATATCTCGCATATTGGCTGCGCTAGTAGCGCATCACAGATGGCGTGAATGAGTACATCAGCATCACTGTGTCCGAGAAGTCCGAGGGTATGCTCAATCTTGATACCACCTAAGTATAGGTCGCGTCCTTCAACGAGTTTGTGTACATCGTATCCCATTCCTATACGGAAAGATGGGATAGGTTGAGTAGAATCGGTCATAATAAAGGGGACTTTTCCCGAGCTCTTCTAAGATAGAAGATGCTTTATGTGGGGATAGGTTCTTATTGGTTTATATTAAAAAGTCTTATAATACTTTATGTAAGGAAGATTACTATCAAGGATTTGGCTAATGGTAGATCACTCCCCTCCCTTTGGGGGAGGGGCTGGGGAGGCTGGTTGTTGTTTACCTCCTCTTAAACAAATCTTTTATACCATCCATGTCAAATGATAAAGAGAAACGGAGGGTCTGATCAAGTGGGTTGTTCTTAGCTGTTGCAATAACATATCCGGCATCCAGTGAGAAGACATTCATCTTGAAGCCTGCACCGACAGTGAAGTACTTGCGGTTACCTTTGTTCTCGCTTTCGTGGTGGTAACCAGCACGGAGTGAGAATTTATCATTATAAGTATATTCTGCACCTAAGCTCTACAGAATCTCCTGCAATCCTCTGAAGCACCATTAGGCGCATCACCGAAGCTCTTGAAGATACCAGAGATAGACGATACGTCATAGTATTCCCTTCTGAAGGCGGTTATCATAATCAACCCGTGATTCGTCAGCTTTGCGCTTTGGATAAGTAGGAACCAATAGTTTGTTAGCATCCGCAGCAATCGTAAAACGGTTGAATTCATCAATAGGAATCATCAATGATGCACCCAAACGAAGGTTGGTTGGGATGAACTCAGAACGATTGTCACCACCGAAGGTAATCTTTGAACCGATGTTAGAGATATTCATACCCTAAACCTAACTGGCACTCACGCTCACCAATATTGATATAGTTCTGATAATAGCAAGACAAGTCGGACAAAGGCAGAACTCGTGCGGTATCATCCGTATAGTTATAGGTAAGATCAGAATATATCCAACGTACTGCTGCACCTAAAGAGAAATGCTCGCTCAACATCAAAGAGTAGGCTACGTCCATTGACATCTCATAAGGGTTAATGGTCATATTAGACCCATCAGTCATCTGTACTTCACCCAAAGAGAAGTAACGCATAGAAGCTGAGACAGCACCGATGGTCACCAATGCGATAGTAACCAGCAAGGTAAGCCAAGTCAATGTCGCTCACTAATTGGGGAAGCCAGGGGTATAGTTCAGTGACACACCTGCACGCGAGATATTAAAAGGATATTTGCAGGGTTCCAATACTGTGAGTTCACATCTGGATCAGTTGCTGCACCAACGTCACCTATACCTGCAGCACGTGCATCAGGGGCGATAGTCTGTGAGGTTACTGATGTGTTGACTGGATTAAAGATATCCTTCTTCTCCTGCGCAAAAGTGGTTGATGAAGCAAGAATGGTCAGTGAGAAGATGGCAATTCGAAGCTTATTAATCATTCTGTTTTAATTAGGGTTGCTTGTTAATTGTTTCTATATGGATTGAAACGTTCTTCTTCTGTTATTTATTGTCTAATATAATCAGTTTCTTAGCTTTTCGACACCTTTGTAGCACCATTGCTACTGAGGCGTACTCGATAGAGGTAAACACCTGTTTTGAGTTTTGCCCCATTCTCAACGGTAAGGTCCCAGTTGGCAGTGATAGCATTGCCCGATGCAACAGCTGTTTCGCTACGATGCCACAATAGTCGGCTGCTCATATCGAGATACTTCAATGTCAATATCGACATCTGAACCAATGTAGTTGTGAGTAACGATGAAGGTCGTTTCTGTCTTAGCAGGGTTCTTAGAGGCGTTGACACTATATATTTCTAGTGCCAGTCCCTTGACAACTTTAAACTGAAGAGTTACGGTCGAAGGGTTGTTCTGTATGTCCCACGCACGGAATTGAAGGGTGTGAGGACCCTCTGAAAGCTCAGGTAGGCTGAAGCCTGTTGTTCCTGAAGTATAGCTACCGAAGTCATATCGGAAGTTATCGTTCAAGATATAGGTCTGTGTCATCTTACCATCGATGGTAAGCTGCATGTCATGTCCAATTCCATTGCCTGACGCATTGATACCATCCTTATCTGTTATCTGTGCAAAGAAGTAAGGAGTACTGTTTACTTCACCACCATTGACAAAAGAAGGAGAATTGAGATAAGCATAGATAGATGGACCGATAGAATCGTTATAAACAATTTCAGAGCCATCAATCGTGAAGCCTTCTTCATGTCCTTGTGCCATGAGGGTATGGCTGTCGTTGATTGCCGATAGGTTCATCAAACCTGTACCTGCGGCATAGTTGATGTCACGTGGTACAGCGAAGGTGAATGTAAACTCACCATTCTTTATACTGTCTGTACCATTGTATAGCACTTTCTGTCGATCGTAATATTGGAACGCACTTGCGGATGTATCCTCTTGCTTCTTACATGTAATAAGTTCTTTTGTATCACGTACGGTAGCTGTGAGTAATCCTTTGAAGTCGGTTTGTTTGCTACCATTCTTTGTTATGTATCCTTTGATAGTAACAACGGAGCCTCCTTTGAGTGTAACAGAACCTGTTGTACTTGGTGTTTGTCCATTGATAGTCTCGACTTTGACCTCTAATGTAGGGAGATTCAATGCGAGTGCAGGGTCACCCAATAGCGCATATTGCAGTTTATTAGGTGTGAGGTCGCTGTTAGAGTTTATCAACTCACATTTTGCTAAACGTTGTGCTTCACCCAACGTTGTTGGCTTTTCCATTGGTAAAACTCAGTACATATTTTTAGGAAAGCTGTATGATAGCCTTGTTATGTATGCCATATACCGTACGTGTGGTACCCCAGAAAGCAACGGAGCCACCCTTTTTGTTCAACATAGCTGCTTCGCCGATAGTTGGGATAGTACCATCGTATGGCATGATGTCACAGCTGGCTGTAATCCAAAGTGGGAGATTGGTATTGGTAAAGTTGGCAAAGTCGGTGAGGCGGAGCACTGCTTCATGTGAAATCTGGTCTTCCTTTCCATGTCCAGCATAATCCATGATAAGTGCACCTGTGCCTGTTGTTGCTTAATGATAGCACTACTTCAGGATAGCTATTACCAGTAGCGGAGGAGGTGCGTGTGTAAGCATCCCACATGACTTTTTTTACCTGATAGCTTGGATAAAGTCCCATGATGGTTTCAGCTGTCTCATTGACATCGTGCATGTGGAGATTATTGTTACCATCATCGCCCATGAACATAATCACATTCTCCCAACTACCACCATTCATGTTCTCTGCATAGTTGATAGTTTTATCAACTAATATCTTTGCATCAGATATATCAGTAACGGGGAAGCGGCCCACTCCGAGGTCTTCTTTGTCACGTCTTAGTAAGTCGCCACCTTCACCATCGTCCATTAATGTAAACCAACCGTCATTGATATAGCAGTCGGTCTCGCTGAATGAGTTCTCACTTTCGTATGCAAGAAGATAGTCGTCAGGGTTAAGGTTACGGAACGCACTGGTTACCATACGGTTATCCCATACGCAATCACCAAAGAGTAAGAGCGACTGTGGGAGGTTTGTAGTGTTAGCACGATCGTAAAGCATCTTCATGTAACGACGATAAGCCATAGCATCAGGAGTTCCACTTGAAAATTCGTTATAGAGTTCGTCTGCTGGAACGATGCGTACGGAGATATTGTCATGTGAGCGATGGAAGTCTGCTAAGCGTTCTGCCTGCTTCAATAATTTCTGGCTTGTAGGTATGATAATAACCATATTGACAGGCTCGTGAGCATGAAAGTCCTGATTGGTTATGTTATAAACATACTCTGGAGCTGGGAAAGAAGCTTTCAAAGACGGAGCTGGAGCAGGAGTAGGGTAGGTCATGATGAGGTAGTCAAGGCGTGCTGGACCACCTGATGTCGTCGTTAGTTTGATGCTGTCAACAGCATGGAGGGTGTTGAGCGTATAAGTTCTAACCTCTTCATAACCTTTATCGAAAGATTCTTGAGGTGTGATTCTAATGTCGCCAGGACGCTGACCATTAGCTTCTACCTTTACAATAGAAGTATAAGTACCTGTTGTGACTGCTACTGTTAGTTTTGCACTTTGTAGCACGCGCTTTGTTGGCTAAGGTGAAAACTTTCCCTTCATTTAGTTTCAAAGGTGTCTCTTCAAAGAGGTTTCGTCCTCCATGATACCAACTGAAATTATCCACTTCATGCAGACTGTGATAGTCATCAGCTGATGGATAGAAGCTATTGAGGAAGGTGGTGCTGTCTGTAATAACAGCTGGTGTGCTATTGTTATCCCTCTGTCAGGAAATAATAACCAAAGTTAGAGTAGGGGTTACGGATTCTCTTTACCGATGTATTACTTTCCCAACTAACAGGACCACTGAGCATAGAAGAGCCGTCTACCATTGCTTTTTATAGGTAGGGAACTCTGCAGGTCATCATGGGTTTTGATGTAATCATCTGTCAATATTTCATTCTATGGGTTTCCACCATACCCATAGATTTTTACGTTATCAATGTTAGAAAAAGCCTGCTCGACGGATAAGCTCATTGGTTAATTGATAAACTCCATTGGCAGGAACACGTATCTTTGCCCATTTTACCATTGGCAAGAATGGAATGGTCAGCATAGCGATTAGATGCAGTTGATGCCAAAAACACCTCCAGCTCGGGTCTCAACACCTTTTGAGCTTTTTGGCGTTGTCTTCTTAGGATGTGAGCTAAGGGCTATCATAAAACTGACGAGGAACTGTTTCTTTCCACTGCGTTGAACGATTGGCGTCAGAGATATTTCTAAGACACCACGCTTGCGTTCTACTGTCATCTGTTGATGTATCTCAGGCAGTGTTGGTGGAACGATACTTGTTAATGCGTTGTAGCGTTCAATGTCCGCCTTACTCATATCAATGAACTCTGGGTAGCGTATCTCCAATTCATAGGTTGAATCAGCATACTGCTCTCCAACAGGAATAGCATAGTGGAACTGTGGCACATATGAGTCTATTGTCACATCTTTAACTGTTAGATTGAAAAATCTTTGCTGTTGAGCTGATAGTTTTATACAACCCAAGAGAAGCATTAAGCAGAGTATTGCTGAACGTTTCTTCATCAGCTTGTTTATTCCTTTTGTCATTCTGTTTGTATATTCCTCCTTAAAGCTATTGCCAGTTATTCCCTCTATTCGGTTTTGTTCATTTGAGCTTCGGAGTGTTTATTTACAATTGAAGTCGAGGACCTTTCTCTCTTCGATATATCCTTCTAAGTGATCATTGATATGTACGGGTCCACAACCTGACGGGCAACCTGTATAGATGATGTCGCCTGTCTTTAGCGTGAAGTAGCGACTAATGTAACTGATGATTTCATCTATTTTAAATAGCATATCACTCGTACATCCTTCTTGAACGGTCTGCCCATTGATGTCAAGATGGAAACGAGTCTTTGCACATCAAGGAATTTTGTCTCTAACACCCATTCGCCTAAAGCTGCCGAACCATCAAAACCTTTACAGAGGTCCCATGGTAATCCTTTTGCTCTTAGCTTTTTGCTGTAATTCTCGAGCTGTAAGTCAATGCCTACTGTCACTGCGTCGTAGTATCTATGGGCGAAACGCTCAGAGATGGTCTTTCCCAATCGACAGATACGCACCACGAGTTCCGTTTCATATCCAATCGTTCCCAAGTCATCGGGTATGAAGAAAGGCTTTTTGTCTTTCAGTAGGGCAGAGTCTGCCTTAGTGAAGATAACAGGTCCTTCCTTTTTAGATAACGTTTCGTTTAGCGATTTATTATGTTCGGCATAATTCATGCCGACTGCAAAGATTTTCATTATTGATGTTTTTGGGATTTATTGGGCTTATTAGCCCTAATCTGGACCAATAAAGCCAGTCTATTAAAGAGCTGCAGGAGCCCTAATGGCTTTCCTGCAACTCCCATATTTATCTTCTTAAGAAGCTCTGTGATTACTCTGCAGAGAGTGTGAAGCGCTTGTAAGCAACGATCTTAAGATCCTTGTTCTGAGCCTTCAACCACTCATTAACGCTCTGCTTGTCGCCATCACCGAACTGGAACTCCTGGTCAACGAGACAGTTCTCCTTGAAGAACTTGTTCAGACGACCCTTAGCGATGTTCTGAATCATGTCCTCATTGAGGTTTGCTGCCTTCTCAGCACCAACAGTGTTGCGGATTTCGATAGCCTTGTCAGCCTCCTCACGAGTTAACCAACCCTTCTTGATGTTAGACTCGATGTGGTCTTCACTGTCAACGAGGTTTGCATTGATACCTGCCTTCTTGATAGCAGCAACAACAGCCTTCTCAACCTGCTCTTCCTTAGTCTTCTGAACAGCAACCTTGAACTCCTCATCCTTAACAGACTGTGGAATAGATGCTTCGTCGAGTGCTATTGGCTTCATTGCTGCAACTTGCATAGCAATCTTGTGACCAGCATCCTCGTTGTTCTCGTTGAGCTGAACCATAGTAGCGAGTGTGTGCTTGTTCATGTGGTCATAAACAGAGATGTTCTCACCCTCGAGGAAGTTGTAGCCATCAAGCTCCATCTTCTCACCAGTAACACCAGAACGCTGCTGAACAGCTGATGCTGCATCCTCACCGTTAGCGAGCTTCAACGCCTTTACCTCGTCAAGGTTCTGGCACTTGTTAGCAACGGCAGCGTCCAAAATCTCCTGAACGAGAGCAATGAAGTCCTTTCCATTAGCAACGAAGTCGGTCTCACACTTAATAGCAACCATTGCAGCAAAGCCGTCAACCCTGCTTTAACGAGTACACAACCGTTTGATGTCTCACGGTCAGAACGCTTAGCAGCAATAGCCAAACCACGCTCACGAATAAGTTCCTTTGCCTTTTCGAAATCGCCTTCAGCCTCTGTGAGAGCCTTCTTTACATCTGCCAGACCTGCGCCAGTCATAGCGCGGAGCTTCTTGATATCTCTCAATAGATACGCCCATTTCTTTTTCCTTTCTAATATTATTAAATATGGTGGGCGTTGATGAGGGATAACAAACTTCACGTATTATCTATGTGAAGCTCATTAGCACTCACCAGCGCCCACTATGTTTCATTTTATTACTCAGTAGCTGGTGCCTCGTTCTCAGCCTTTGGAGCTACTTCAGCCTTGCGAGCAGCGCGCTTTGGCTTTGCTTCAGCGGCCCTCTTCAGCCTGCTCTGCAGCAGCCTTCTCGTCAGCCTTCCTCAGCCTTACGCTCTCAAGACCCTCTGCGATAGCATCGCAGCAAGCAGAGAGGATAGCCTCTATAGAACTTTGCGTCATCATTAGCTGGAATGACGTAATCGATGTGCTTAGGGTCAGAGTTGGTATCAACGATACCGAATACAGGAATACCGAGACGGTTAGCCTCCTTAACAGCGATGTGCTCCTTCATTACGTCTACAACGAAGAGTGCAGATGGCAGACGAGTCAAGTCAGAGATAGAACCGAGGTTCTTCTCGAGCTTAGCACGCTGACGTGAAATCTGCAAAAAGCTCACGCTTAGAGAGGTTAGAGAATGTTCCGTCGTTCATCAACTTATCGATGTTCGTCATTTTCTTTCACAGCCTTACGGATAGTTGGGAAGTTGGTCAGCATACCGCCAGCCCAACGTTCGTTTACGTATGGCATGTTTACAGCTGCAGCCTTCTCAGCTACAACTTCCTTAGCTTGTTTTTTAGTAGCGACGAACAGAATCTTCTTACCACTCTTGGCAATACCCTTGAGTGCTTCTGCAGCCTCGTCAATCTTAGCTACAGTCTTGTGAAGATCGATGATGTGGATACCATTGCGCTCCATGAAGATGTAAGGAGCCATAGCTGGGTTCCACTTGCGACGGAGGTGGCCAAAGTGGCATCCTGCCTCCAATAACTGGTCAAAAATTTGTTCTTGACATGTTGTTTGATTTACTTGTTTACTTTCTTTTAATTCTTTCTTGGCGAATAAGCTTCGCCGTGCTTGTTAGAATCAACCGATGGGTAGTCCCCGATAAGGAATCGCATCAGTTTAGATACTAAACCTTTTTCTTTTACCTTTGAACTTTGAGGTTTGAACTTTAGCCTTTCAGCTTTTACCTTTGGGCTTTGAGGTTTGAACTTTGAGCTTTGATGTTTGAACTTTTTCCTTCTGTTTTGCTTTGTTCTTTTACCGAACAAAACATATCATAAGTTCCAAGTTCAATGTTCCAAGTTCAATGTCAACTGTTCCAAGTTCAATGACAAAGAAAATATTAACGCTTACTGAACTGGAAGTGAGCACGAGCCTTTGGCTGACACGGCTTCTTACGCTCAACAGTACGACTGTCGCGTGTCAGGAATCCGTGATCCTTCAGGTTCTTTTCTTGTCTTCAGCATTAACCTTAACCAATGCACGAGCGATAGCAAGACGCAGTGCCCGCTCTGACCAGTAAAGCCACCACCATCGAGGTTGGCCTTAATGTCATACTGACCTTCTACACCGAGCAACTGCAGTGGCTGCTTAACCACGTACTGCAGGGGATAGCTGATGGGAAGAATTCGAGTTCAAATCTTTCTTGTTGATAGTGATCTTGCCGGTGCCCTCTGAGAGGTAAACACGCGCTACTGCGCTCTTACGGCGACCAATTGCATTAATTACTTCCATCTTTCTCCTTATTATTTATACTGGTTAATATCAATTGCCTTTGGCTTCTGTGCCTCGAGACCGTTGAGCTCTGTACCTTCGATAACATAGAGGTTATCCAACAGATGACGACCTAAAGGACCCTTTGGTAACATACCCTTAACAGCATGACGAATCATCTTGTCGATACCGTTCTTACGAGTACGAAGCTGTGCAGGGGTGTTGAAACGCTGACCACCAGGGTAACCAGTATAACGTGTAAACCTTATCAGTCTCCTTCTTACCAGAGAAAACAACCTTAGCTGCATTGATAATGATTACGTTGTCACCACAATCTACATGTGGAGTGAAAGTTGGCTTGTACTTTCCCGAAGAAGCTTAGCTACTTTAGAGCAAAGGCGACCTACAACCTGATCGCTCGCGTCAATAACGACCCACTCTTTCTTAGCTGTTTCCTTGTTTACGGAAATAGTCTTGTAACTTAAAGTGTCCATTCTAAAAAATTAATAATTTTACTACTAAAAAACGTTTTCTATTTCTACGACTGTGCTTGACCTAACCATGCTGTCCCGCCAAAGACAACACTATTAACACGTATCGTATGGGGTTCTAAGAATTCCCCTTTAATAATCGGACTGCAAAGGTACTTATTTTTCAACCTTATATAATAATGTTAGCTTGTTTAAGTGTATAACGTTTTAGGTTTATTTAACATAACCCCATCTATCTTTGTCTTCCGCTCCTGTCTTAGTTCTTCTGTTACTCTGTCTTCTCTTACCCTGTCTTCTCTTACCCTGTCTTCTCTTACCCTGTCTTCAATTGTTTGTAAAAACTTAAAAATGCGGCGAGAAGTCAAAAAATGGTAAAAAGACAGCGTGTTATGATTGTTTTTATTTATTTTTGTACGATTATATGCCTCTTTTATGTCTTGAAAGAATGACGTAAGTCAGTCGTTATTATTATAAATAGGTGAAACATAGAACATACATTAATATAACAGATTAAACAAAGATGAAATTAAAATCTATTTTCTTAGGTGTGACTTTAGCTGCTAGTTCTGTCCTCGGCTTTGCTGACAATAACATTAAAATGGTTGTTGGAACCTATACCGATGCAGGCGGTCAAGGATTATATTCTTTTTCTTTCGACCAATCAACAGGCAAAAGCTACTGGTATTAGCTCTCTGAATGTAAATAATCCTTCTTATCTTACTTTCAGCAAAGATGGTCGTCATATCTATGCTGTTAGCGAGAAGAACAATGCAACGGCTGTACTCAATTGCATTGGTTTTGACCCTATTAAAGTACTTTTGCTTTTTAAGAATTACAGTTGACCAATGGTGATCCTGTATGTTGATACCAATGGCAAGATTGCGCTCACAGCTAACTACTCTGGTGGTACTATCTCTGTGTTCCCAATCCTCAAGAACGGAACACTTGATAAGTCTTTGTTGCAGATAGGCAGTAAGAAGGGTGGTCCTAACCGCACACGTCAGAATACCCCTCATGCACATTGTGTCATTCTTGCACCCTGATGGTAATATTCTTACAACCGACTTTAGTGGCGATCGTATTTCTTTTGCTTCTTTACAACAAGCGTGATAAGAAGTTAGAGGATCATGGCATTGCAGCACACGTAAAGGCTGGCTCTGGTCCACGTCATCTTGTTTTCTCCTAATGGCAAGTATGCTTATCTCATGAGCGAGTTGTCTGGTAAGGTGACGGTCTTCTTATAAGGATGGTAAATTAAAGGAGTTACAGACAATCGCTGCTGATTATGCACATGCACATGGTGGTGCTGATATCCATGTAAGCCCTGATGGTGAGTTCGTTTATGCAAGTACACGACTGAAGGGTGATGGTATCACCATCTTCCGTGTAAATGACAATGGCACCTTGACGCGTGTTGGGGCACAGCGCACAGGAAAGCATCCACGTAACTTTGCTATTACTCCAAATGGTAGTACCTCCTCGTTGCCTGCCGTGATGATAACGAGATACAGGTTTACCTCACGTGATAAGAGTACTGGGTTGCTTCAAAATACCAATCAGGATATCATTCTTAGCCATCCTGTTTGTGTGAAGTTCTATCCAGAGAAATAGATTCTTTAGGAGTTAAAGGGTAAGGATTGAAAGGGAGTTAAGGCAATACTTGATTCCCTTTTGTTGGAGTTAAGGATTGAATGGGATTTAAGACACACTTGTTTGCTTTCTTTCTGCTTTCCAATGCTTGAAAGTATTTTGTCCCGAAGCCTCGGACAGTTGTCCTGAAGCGTCCGGACACATTGTCCGAGCCTTCGGATAGTTGTTCCGAAACGTTCGGACACTTTTGTTTGGAGCATCCGGACGTTTACTTTAGTTGATGAATTGATGAGTTAGACAAGCTTACAAGTTGACAAGTTAATGAGTTTTGCCGATTTAACCATTTGCTTGTTTTGAAGACAGAGTAACAAGCAAATTATTCCCTAATACTCCCCCTTCTCTGTGAGAGAGGGCTGGGGAGGTCTTAATGAGCCTAATAGGTTTAACGATTTCCTGTATTTAAAGGCGTTAAAATGTCCATTTGTCGTCTTTTTACGCTCATAATTACTTTGTCTATTACTTGCAGATACAAAAGAAAGAATGTATCTTTGCTGTGGTAAAGAAGTGTTTTACATAACCTTTTTAATTATTATGAGATAAGACAATGGCTATATGTTATTCTTTTATAGTTGTGTTTTCAGCCTGTTCGGATAACAACACAAAGAAGTATGTCATTGGTGTTCTCAATGTTCAGAAGATATCTGGCGCGATAAGCTCAACAACGAACTTGTGATGAGTACCTATCAGCATGACAATGTAAAGCTGAAATTTGCTTCTGCTAATGATAATGACAAAGTTACAGAAACAACAGATTGACCAGTTTATAAAGGGAAAGAGTCAATCTTCTTATTGTATCACCCAATCAGATTCATACCATTTCATCGGTCATAGATAAGGCATATGATGCTGGTATTCCATAATTCTTTTTGACCGTAAGACAGATTCCGAGAAGTACACAGCTTTTATTGGAGCCGATAACTATGAGGCTGGGCACGAGATGGGACAGTTCATTGCACGCCAACTCAATGGCAAGGGAAACGTTGTGAGAGATAGGCGGACTAAAAGGGTTCTTCGCCTGCTATTGAGCGTGACCGTGGCTTTAGGATGCACTAAAGACTTATCCCGATATTCAGGTTGTCAGTCATCGTTATGCTGACTGGCTGCAGAATAGTGGCGAAGCCGTTATGGACAGTATGCTCAGGCAGGACATGAAGATTGATTATGTCTTTGCACAGAATGATCGTATGGCTATCGGTGCGCTGCAAGCTGCAGAGAGGAATGGGATAAAGAGTATAAAGTTTGTTGGTATTGATGCCCTTCCCAGTCCGGTGGTGGTATGGAGAGCGTGCGCGACGGCAGACTGATGGCTTCCTATATCTATCCAACCCGTGGTGACCTCGTTATGCAACTGGCATTGAATATCTTAGAGAAGAAGTCTACAAACGTGATAACTATCTGAAAGGTACACTCGTAACGGGCAATAATGCTAATGCCCTCCTCCTTCAGAACGAGGAAATCATGAAGCAAACAGCACGACTCAAGTCGTTGCATGGCGAGATAGATAATTATCTGGCTCAGTACAACCATCAGAAAGTTTACCTCCTTCTCTTCAGCATCATTGTCTTGCTGCTTGTGGGTATCATGATTTACGTCTATCGAACTGTTGTTGCACGCCATCGGATAGAAGAGGAAACCGTTGCAGCCAAGCTACAGTTCTTTACCAATATCAGTCATGAGCTACGTACACCGCTTACACTGATAGCTGAGCCTGTGAACTATATCATTCATGATGATAACCTCAATTCACAACAACGAAGTATGCTTCACATTATACAACGTAATGTAGTTGTTCTGACACAATTGGTTAGTGAGATACTGGATTTCCGTAAAGTGCAGAATGGTAAGATGGAACTTCGCCTCTCCGACTTTAATCTTACGGAAAATATGAAACAATGGATTATGCTCTTTCAGCGCCTCTGCGCAGAAGAAGCATATAACTATGCAGCATGGAAGCTCCCTAGATCATTATCTTGCTCAGAGCAGACCAAGACAAGATAGAGCGTATCTGCTATAATCTTCTTTGAGTAATGCTCTAAAATATACGTCTGAAGGTGGATTACTTCTCTGCAAGCCATAGAAGAAAGACGAACGAGTTATAATTAGTGTGACAGACAGTGGTATGGGGTATTTCTAACGACGAACTTCCCTATATCTTCGATCGCTTTTTATCAAGCCAAGAATGCAGGGATCATGGAACAGGTATCGTTGGCTATCTGTCAAGGCATTTCACAGAATTGCATCACGGAGCAGGCTAAGTGCTACAAGTGTGGAGGGTAAAGGCAGTACATTCAGTATTACTATTCCCGGTCAGGCAGGAAGGAGCAGTGGGTAAGCAGCCGACGGAACAGGTTGAGCCAGTCGTTGAACCTTCAGCAATAGAAAGAAATTCCTAATCAGCTCGCCATATTGATGACCTTGTGCAGCCCCTGATCAGACTGACAAACCAGAGGTTTTAATCATTGATGACATATTGATATCCGCACTATTTAAGGTCAGTTCTATTCTGAAAATATAATGTAGGAAGCTTCTGATGGAAAAGTTGGTTTGGAGCTGGCAAGGAGATAGTACCCCGATATAGTGTTGTCGGACATTATGATGCCTGTGATGGATGGATTAGAGTTTTGTCAGTCAGCTGAAAAACAGACAAAGCTCATCAGTCACATCCCTGTCATCTGCTAACAGCACGTAGTCTTAGACGAGCAGCGTGCCGAAGGTTATGAGCATGGTGCAGATGCCTATATTTCGAAACCTTTCTCACTTCGTTTACTTCTCTCGCGTATTGACAAACCTTATCCAGAGTAGGAAGAAGTCGACTCCTCAAACATGGCTGAAAAGCGATGTTGAGGACGATGAAATCGGTATCGAATAAAATTGACAAGACTTTTCTCACACCAGCTGCGGAAAGATTATTCAGGATAATCTTTGCGATGACAGTGATTTAATGTAGAGCAAATCGGCGATGAAATCGGGCTTTCTCGTGCAGCTCATCGGAAAGTAAAAAGCCCTGACAGGGCATTCTCCTGTTGAAATGTTCCGTAAAGCCCGCCTCATGCGTGCCTGTCATCTGCTCCAGACAACCGATAAATCGGTGTCAGAGGTGGCGTATGCTGTAGGTTTCTCCACCCCCAGTTACTTCTCAAAGTGCTATAAGGAGGAGTTTGACTTGCAGCCTGCACAGGAACGATAACGACCATATATCAGCCACATACAACAAAACGTTCACAGGGATAGAACGAATGTTTCGCAGACACAATATTTGCAGTCCATGAACGGATTTTGCGCCACACTATTAGTTTATCATTGTAATTTTGCACCGTAGTAGTTACCTAAAAAGGAAAGAAAGAGACTGCAACTTAGAATATTCACATTACTAAACAATTTAATTATGGTCAACTTTTATCATCTTTCATTACGCTTAGGTGCGTTATTGTTAGCCACTTTGCCCGCCTTCTCTATTGTCAGTGCTCAGGATGACAACAGTAACAAGAAGGATAACGGGAACAAGGAAGAGAGCAATCGTAACGTGATGTTGAACGCTGCCAGTGCCAACGGTCACGTGAGATACAGATCGGTCTGCCTTCTGCTGATGTCAATGTGCTTGAGAACGGTTTGCCGGTTACCTATGCAACCAATCCCCGCAGCGTCAATTCTCTTTGGCGTGGCGATGCCAGTCTGAGTCATCAAGGATTGCTTAAGATTGCTGAAACTGCCATTACAACCGGCAATATCGGTTATGCTGTCAACTCTTTCACGCAGTTGGGACAGGATGGTTTTCACGGAACGCTTCAACTACAAGACCAATCATTTCGGCTTGCAGGAAATGTCGTTGAACCCGAATGGTTCGTTCGGAAATGGCTGGTATTATAGCGGAAGCATGTATCAGGACAGCGATCCCGGTACGTTCAAAATCAAGAGTTCGCAAAACCAGGACCGCACACAGATTTACAAGGCAGCCATCACGAAGCGTTATGCTGGTAATAAAGGCGAGCTTACGGCTATGTACAGTTATAGTAACAGCCATCCTGTCTACACCTACGCCACACAGTCGGCACCGTTTATCTATGTCGGTGACGGTAGCGTGATGAATATGGCGACTTCAAGCTCGGTACGACATCCCTATCTGCCAGTGGATGCGAACATTACCTATCGGGATATGCGTGACGGTCAGTTGAAGAGTATTTCCTCTATGATGCCATCGCCAATCGCAGCAGTCAGATTTCATTGATGAACAACTACGATTTTGGTAATGGACTCTCTTGGAAGGCAATGGCACGCTTGATCATGGTCATGCAGCTTTGGTTTATCAGACTCCGATGTCGCTGATTAACAATGAAAGCACCAGTCTTCGTCAATAATTATATGCAGTATGGCATTGATGGAAGTCAGTCGCTTTATAATGGTGAGTATGTCCAGACCCGAATGTCTTGTCTGAACTCTGGTGATATCAACGAGTTCCTTTTCACTTCAGAGCTTTCAAAGAAGTTTCGCAAATCAACACTGCGTGTAGGTGTCAACGAATGGTACTATCATATTGATTATACATCTAATACAACAATGTATGATCAGAGCGTCCCTTCTGATGGAAGCTATCCTGTACGACTCTATGATGCTGGCAAGCGCACGTCTTTCTTCTATGATTATAACAAGAATGCATCTGAGTTCTATCGTGGACATGAGAATAAGACGGCCCTTTACTTCACCCATGACTGGGATGTTCTCCCACAGTTGAATCTCTACTATGGTGCTCGTGTGAGACTGCAGAAGCTCAAGGGCGAGAACCTTGCAGTGAAGAATGCAGCTGGTAATTACGTCGGACGATTTGCTGATTACCATCTCGGTGTTACCGCTGCTGATGGCACGAAGATAATTCCCTAGTACCATTGGATTACAGCTGGTTCAACTATGACCTTGCCCTTGCTGCAACCTATAAGGTGAACAACCATTTTGGACTGACGGGTGATTTCACCTATATCGTTCAGCATCCGAAGTTCGAGGCTTTCTCCAGCGACACTCCCTAACACTGACAAGATTTCTGTTCCTCTCGGGTCGTGTAGGTTTTTACTACAACAACTCATGGATGAGCCTCTACCTCCCTCTTTCTCTTACATCTCAAAGACCAACAACAACTCTACGCTTAATCTTCAGCACGGGAGCGAGATTATGGCTGCACCACTTACTTACATGATATGCAGACCATCGGCTGGACTACCGACGTGGTTGCTCATCCGGTAAAGGGACTTTGACGTTCACTTCCTCTTCACCATCAGCGTCCTACTACAAGAAGTATGAAACTTTCGGTTACCTTCGCTGACGGATATGTCGGCAGTATCAATGCTACTGGCAACATCGTAGCTGAAATTCCAAGAGTGCTTATTGAGTTTGACCCGAGTTACATGGTTACGAAGGACATCAAGCTATGGACCAGTTTCCGTTATTTCAGCAAGACCTACGCCAATATTAACGATGCCTACTATTTCAATGGACACTGGGAAACATTCGGAGGTGTGAACTGGCAGGTTAACAAGCGATTTGGCTTTTAGGCTGTACGGTAGTGAACTTCCTTAACCAGACAGGTGCGAAAGGTAGTATTGCCGGTGCAGAACTTATCACGAAGGATGAAGCCAAGAATATCAAGAACCAGCTGATGACGGGTAGTTATCTCCGTCCATTCACGGTTGAGTTCACCGCTTCTCTCAAGTTCTAAGACGTTTGGCCGCCCATGCTTCTGGGTTATTCGGATTGTTACCAGGCTTTGCGTGACTTGGTGCCAAGCACTGTAATATGCTTACAAAAGCGTTTGTAATATGTCCACAAAGCGTTTGTAATATAGTTACCAGATGCTGGGAATATATGAATAATCAGTTGGTGGCAGGTGGATTGTTGACATCTTGCACTCAAGAATATATCAGAAATAAGAGCAAAATATTATCCGGCATGTTCCATAAGTTCCAAATTCTGACTGGAAACATGCCATAACTAATAGCTATGAACAGAAGAAATACTATCCTATGTGCTGCATTGACAGCCCTTTCACTGTCAGCCACTGCACAGACAATGAAGATTACACGTGCTGGTGATACCACCATCGTGAAGATTGAGAAGTCCCCACAGTATCTCATCCTTCCTGTTGAGGAGGAGAAGGACGAGGCGCAGGTGCTCCTCGATAACGGAAAAGCTACCGATACATGGATGGATGTACGGCTGGCACAAGGAAAAACCGACTATTGCGTGCCTTTCAAGCTCAATAAAGGCAGGACTTCTGTCGTTAAGATTCTCAACCTGAAGGCTGATGCACTGGCACTTAAGAAGGGACAGATGAAACTTTTCAAATGTCTGGGATGTGACCACTACCGACTTCTATCGTCCTTCTTATCATCACACACCCTTTGTATGGCTGGATGAACGACCCTAACGGTATGTTCTACAAGGATGGCGTCTATCACCTCTGCTATCAGTATAATCCATACGGTTCAAAGTGGGGTAACATGCACTGGGGGCATGCCATCAGCCGTGACCTTATCCATTGGAAAGAGGTGGAACCGACGATTGCACGTGACCCGATGGGACATATCTTCTCAGGAAGTGCAGTTATCGATAGGAGGGTACAGCGAAATTACGGCAAGGATGCCATTGTTGCCCTTTTATACATCAGCCAGTGACAAAAACGGTCAGATACAGTGCATGGCGTATAGTACCGATGGCGGTTACACCTTCCATAAGTATTCAGGGAATCCAGTCCTTACTCCTTTTGACGGACTCAAGGACTTCCGTGACCCGAAAGTGTTCTGGTATGCTCCGTTGAAGAAGTGGTATATGATTGTTTCAGCCGACAAGGAGATGCGCTTCTACTCATCACCCGACTTGAAGAAATGGACCTATGTAAGTGCTTTTGGTCGGGGATATGGTGCACAGCCTAACCAGTTTGAATGTCCAGATTTCTTCCAGTTACCTGTTGACGGAAATCCTAACAAGAAGAAATGGGTGATGATTGTCAACATAAATCCAGGATGTCTCTTCGGTGGAAGTGCTACGGAATACTTCATTGGTGACTTCGATGGAAAGAATTTTGTCTGCGACAGTAAGCCATCGGTAGCTAAATTCCTCGATTATGGCAAGGATCATTACGCCACAGTAACCTTCTCTGGTGTCCAAGACCGTGTACTGGGTATTGCGTGGATGAGCAACTGGCAGTATGCCAATGTTACTCCTATCCGCCAGTATCGTGGTGCCAACACTCTCCCACGTGAGTTCAAAGTCTTTACTGGCAAGGACGGACAGATTTATATGTCGTCCAATGTCGTACCCGAAGTTGCCGGACTGAGAAAGACTTTCAAACGGCTGCCTGACTTAGTCATTACGCAGGGGAAGGATTCAAAGAATCTATCCTCCGTAAGGAGAATGCCTTTGAAATAGAGATGGACGTAACACCCGGTGATGCTGCCAAGACTGGTTTCATCCTTTATAATGAAAAAGGGTGAGAAGGTAAACACTATTTTTGATATGAAGGCTGGTAGGCTTGTTATGGACCGAACGAGAGTGGTAAAACCACATTCGGTGAGAAGGCTGAAGCTCATAAAGATAGAAAAGAGGAATTGACCTGCACGAACACCGTGAGATTAAAGGAGCCGTTCCGCAAGTTGAATTCAGTCAATTATAAGAATGACTTTTGCACTCGCTACATGGGCTCCGTTGAGTCTCTGCGATTCAAAGACCTATCATCTGGATGTCTTTGTTGACAAGTGTTCAATTGAAATCTTCGTCAATGGCGGTCGTATTGCACATGACTAATCTTGTGTTCCCGACGCAGCATACACATCTGTCAAGTTCTACTCTGACGGCAACAAAGCCGCTTACAGGAATATAAAGGTGAGTGAGCTGAGGCTGTAATTTACTGATTTTCTGCTGCGTTGAGGCTTTGGTGCTGTCGGGAAGATGACTATGGTCAACCTTGTCTTCCTCCCCAGTCCCTGCAATAAGATTCTGCAAAGGGCTGTACTGGAAGACCTCGCGCAGTGAAGAGGTGAGTAACGCAGCATAAGGGAATACATTTTCGTTCATTTGTCGCAAAGAAAATCCCTTTGAAACATTTGTTGCGATAAATGAACGGAAAAGTAAAAAGTCGATTTCATCTGCTAAATCATAACTTTGCAATCGAAATCAAGACAATCACTTACGCAAAACTAAAAATTTAAAGATTATGTCGAAAAACCAATAAACTCACACTGCTGCCCGTAATGCTTTGCTTTTTGCAATGGGCTTTTGTGGACTTAGTGGTATTGCCTCCAACTATGTAAAGAACGACTTGCAGTTGTCAGATTCTACTGCAAACGTCTTTTCCATCCCTTGTTTTCTTCTGGTTTCTTATCTTCTCCGTACCAACAGGTATGTTGATGAATAAGATAGGACGTAAAGAAGACAGTACTTATAAGTCTTGTCGTCACCTTATTCTCTCTCTCTTGCCAATATTCGGTGAGTCATACGGCTTGATGCTCGTATCGTTTTCATTGCTTGGAATAGGCAATGCATTGATGCAGACATCGCTGAATCCGCTCGTTTCAACGGTTGTGAAGGTGAAACTTGGCTCAACACTTACTCTTGGACAGTTTGTTAAGGCTATCGCATCCTTATGGCACCTTACTTTGCTAGTGGGGAGCGCAGGCAAGTATTCCTGCCTTTTGGTCTCGGATGGCGTCTCTTTCTCCCAATTTATTTGATTATTGGTACTCTTGCAACCCTCTTGCTCTTCTCAACACCTATCGAAGAAGAACCAATCGAAGGTAAGGCAAGTTCTTTCGGAGAGTGTCTCAGTCTCTTGGGTAAACCTATTGTGTCTGCTCGAGCTTTCTTGGGTATTATGTGCCACGTGGTATTGATGTAGGGTACTAATACCACGGCGCCAAAAGATACTGATGGAGCGTTTAGGGTATGTCGTTGAACGATGCAGCCTTTGCAACTTCTCTCTACTTTATCTTCCGTACCATCGGATGTCTGACTAGCTCTTTCTTTCCTTCGTGTAATGAATAACAAGTTGTTCTTCATTATCTCTGTTATGATGATGGCGCTTTCAATGTGTGGATTGGCTAGTAGGAACATCAAAGACAGTACTCTTTCGTTGCGATAGCACTTGTCGGGTTATGGTAATAGTAATATCTTCTCAATGGTCTTCGCACGTGCTTTGCAGAGCGTTCCCAGACAAGCAGAACGAGGTGAGTGGACTGATGATTATGGGTCTTTTTGGTGGCATACCTTCCCACTCTTATGGGTTTTGCCAGCGATGGATTCGGTCAGGTGGGTGCTGTTGTCGTAATGGCAGTGGGCGTATCTACCTCTTTTTCTTACATTCCAAAGATGAAGTAGTGTTATAGGCTTATTAGTTTTATTAATCTAATCAGGCTAATAAGCCCCTTTAAAATAATAACTGAAAACAGAAAAATATATGAAACAGTTAATTGTTGGCCTCGAGAGGCGTTGTGGGATTGTCTTCCTGAAGGAAGAAAACTCGGTGGCGCACCTGCAAACTTTTGCTTATCATCAGGACAGTTCGGTCATGAATCACTTGCTATCAGTGCTGTTGGAAATGATGCGTTAGGACAGGAAACCTCGATGAATTCGATAAAAAGGCGTGAAAATACCTGATGCCAAAGGTGGATTATCAGACGGGAACTGTACAGGTTGAACTTGACGGTGAGGGTATACCCTACTCATGATATCAAAGAAGGCGTAGCTGGGGATAATATTCCTTTCACCCCAGAAACTTGAAGCGCAGCCAGAACTGCCGTGCGGTATGCTTTGGCTCATTGGCACAGCGTAGTAGTGTAAGCCGTCAGACAATACAGAAATTCCTCGAAGCAACGCTAAAACTGTCTGAAGATATTCGATATCAACCTTCGGCAGAACTTTTTATACAAAGGAAATTATTACCAGTTCGCTTCAGCATGCTAATATCCTCAAGATTAATGATGAAGAACTTGTGACTATCGGGCGTCTCTTTGGTTATCCGGGACTTGATATTGAAAATAAGTGTTGGCTGATTTTAGGAAAGTATAACCTCGATATGCTCGTGCTGACTTGCGGTGTCAACGGTTCGTAGGTGTTTGCTCAAATCTCAAGTCGTTCCAAGAAACGCCAAAGGTAGAGGTTGCAGACACCGTGTCGCTGGTGACTCCTTTACAGGTGCTTTTTGCTTCTGCTATCCTTTCGGGTATGCCTCATCACAGATGCTCATAAGTTGGCGGTAGATGTCAGTGCATACGTCTGCACGCAGAATGGTGCTATGCCTAAACTTCCTAAGAAGCTGCTGGATAGAATTAAGTAAGCAGTGCCATGCCCTCTGAGCTTTATGCTGTTTTCAGGGTGAGGTAATAAAGATATATTATAATATTCTCAATAGGTTTTAGGAATAAAGATTTCAGGATGATTTTTAGCCTGAATTAATTGCAGAAAAGACTTCTTTCTTCGATTAATTCGGGCTTTTTCTGATGGTCTTTAGGTATTTGGCCTAGTAGGAACAGGGGAAAACTAATTATAAAGTACTTCCATACTATGATAAGTATTCCCAAATATAATAGATATTATTACAGATAATGAAAAGAATATTTTATTTCAGTTTGCTGTCACTTTTTAACATTTCTTGTTTCTTTCTGTAATATAGCAAGTTATGTCTAATACAAATGATAGGAATGACAGGAAATTTTTTAGAACTATCCTTAATGAAAAATGGGATAGTATCTGCATGAAAACAGATACAATCCCATTTGGTTAATCAACAGTAAAGAAACTGGTTTTAATCTTCCCAGATATTAGTTGAGTTTTGCTCGGTGAATGGATTCGCCTTGCTTCCTGCAATGCCAGGACCACCAGTCTGAATGTCTGATTGTTCTTTTTCATTTGGGCTGCCTGCACCACCAATACTTGCAGAATCTGTTGTTTTACTGTTGCAGATAAAATTCTCGGAGATGACAGCATGGATAGCTGTCATCGGCTTTATACTATGTTATTTTCATCATGATTTCTTTTCTGTTTAACGAACGATGTACTTCTTTCCATTGACGATGTAAACTCCCTGTGGCAATGCCTTAAGGTCAAGCGCCCCCTGCTGTACGAGCTGTCCCGTAATGGTATAGACCTTTCCCTGCTGCATGTCGCGTACTGCTGGCATAACAGGAAGCGTGTCAATAGCAGTCGTCTGCCCGTCAATGCTCTCTAAATAATAGCTGACTGATGGCTTCGCATTCGCACCATTGTCCTTATCCATCAGGACGCAAGCCATGTAAGGAGTCCATGTTCCGCTGCCAGAGTTAATCCACTTGTAAAAACCGTTCTTATATCTGGTCTCATCGTCACCTGAATAGTAATAATAAGAAAACTGCTGCAAATGCTTCGCATTTTCATAATTACCAATGAAAGTATAGGTAACACCGTCTGCAGTCTTTACAACCTTTTGAGCATTCAAGCTTTCCTGTTTCTCCTCTTGTTTCTTGATACCCACGATGGTTGTTTTCACACCCGTCTGAGTTCCCTTGTGCAGAGAAGGATGAATCATGTAAGGATGGTGAGCCTTTGTCTCTGTTACAGGCTGCTTAAACTTAAGTGTGATAATCTTGTCATTATTAGACTTTGTGACAATGTCTACATCAGAGAACTCTACCACTTCAACTTTTGAACCGTATGCACTCTTGAGCTGCTGAGCTGTCATGTCAAACAGCAGACACATTGTGTACCACTTGCCGTCTACACGTTTGTCGTCATCCCATGTGTCATCTTTTATTTTGCCTGATCAAGTGCGAAGTTCTTCCAGCCTGCATAATCACCACGATGTTGTGGTAAACTTGCCATCTTCACATGTAGGCCAGCAACCACCATTCTCTGCAGCATACATTTTTGTTGTACCTCCTAACGTGAACGTGAATTTTCGTTTACATAGTTCGTCTGTAGCTTCTTTTGAGGATAATGTAGCATTGCGAAAAGTGTCGAACCAGTCTGCTGATTTGTATAGAACTCTCGTTTCACAGGGAGTGATATTGCTGTGATTCGTTAAGTGAAATTACTAGTATAGGGACTCATAAAAGCCTGGTTTTCAGCTTTTGTTTTCGTGCTAATACATGACATCTATAAGTGCTTTGTTGTTTTGGAAAGCGTATGCCTTAATTTTCTCGACACTTGCAGGGATCGTAATTGTTTTCAGTTTCTCGCATACGAAAGCATTTTTCCTCAATTACTTTCAGCGTGTTAGGCAGGTGGATGGCTTCAATTGCTGCGCCAGAGAATGCACCATTACGGATATATTCAACTCCTTCTGGCAACACAATATCCTTTAAGGCTGTACAGCCAGTGAAAGCCTGGGTACCAATTTCTTTTTCCAACCATAGCCGAAGTCAACAGATGTGAGATTTGTACAGTTCTCAAATGCTTGTTGCTCTATTTTGCTGTTACCAGTAGGATTAACCTCGCCCAGTTTAATGGTTTTTAGGGATTGTGGAAATGCCTGAACACCTACATCTACGCTGCAGTCCTGCATTGTCAGGAATGATTACATGTTTCTATTTTGCATGAACCATCATCTAAGGCAGGCTTGTGGTATCTTTGTGGTTGTGCGAGGGAATGTGATAGTCTTCAGCTTGTCCATATACTTTAGCTAGACCAGTTTGCTATCATTTGTTAAAGTTTTGCGAACTCAAGGTCGAGTGTGTTTTAAGTTGGGGAAGTTGTCTTTCACTCCTCTACCATACCGCAGATACGCTCTAAGTCTTCATCGCTCATAGTTACTCCAGTTTTGGTTACAACTTTCAGCTTTGCGGTAGTTAGATAATCTTTTTATTAGATTTGAGGGGTGTACTGTGCATATCCTCCGAGCACTTTTTGTGAACTCTGTTTGCGATGTCTTTTTGTAGTCTCAGCGTGAAGACGACTGTGCCGTCACTTTCTTGGTTACAGTTTAGTTTTGCCCATGTAGCTTGCGTAATGTATAGCAAGGCATAGGGCTACATTAAGAGTAATCTTTTCATTTTTGTTTTGTTTTTGATTAATATTTATAAGTTGTTTAAATCAGTTGGTTGTATTATTCTTGATTTTCTGTGAAAATTTAATATGAATGGTTTGCTATTTGTCCAATTATCTGCAAACAATAATCACCTGAAATGATATTAAAATGTAAATTTATTCCATTTAATGCGTGCAAAAGGTATTAGAAATAATTATCATAGTGTTTATCTCCCGTATAGTTTAAATTAACGTAAATTTGTGCGTATTTTTAGTAAAAGGTAATAGAAAAATGACAAAATAGGTTTTGAAAAGTGAATGTATTCATACTGTTTATGCAAAAGGAAGTGCATTGTGTAATTTGCTGTTAGGACTTTGGTTGTTAAAGAAACTATCAGTTTTTGTTGTTGAGTCAAATGCCGCACATTAAAGTTTCTACTCAAGTTTGGAAATAACGATGTTTGTAGGTTTTACCCTATCCTCTGTGAATTACAACCTTAATATTTGTTGTTTCGTATGTAAGTTTGTATGCTCATTAGTTTTTATAGAACCCACGTCCAGATATAGAGAAATAAAAATACCTAAGTATAACATTATCATATGAATCCAAACTAACAAAGACACTCCTGCCCATAGCAGCATTGGTATGTGGTCAAACTCAGGCAGATGGCACAGAAAAACCAGCAACGTCCCTAAACATCATCTACATTATGTGCGATGATATGGGCTATGGTGACCTTGGATTGTTACGGGCAGCAGTACATCCTTACACCGAATATTGACCGCATGGCAAAGGAGGGTATGCGCTTTACACAGGCGTCATGCTGGTGCTCCAGTGAGTGCTCCATCTCGTGCCTGCTTTATGACAGGACAACATTCTGGTCATACAGGAAGTGCGAGGAAACAAGGAATATTGGGCAACAAGCAAACCCATCTATTACGGTAAAAACCGCGATTTCAGCGTTGTTGGTCAGCATCCTTACGATCCCAGAGCACGTTATTTCTGCCTGGAGATTATGAAAGGACAGATGGCTATCGTACGGGTATGTTTTGGTAAGTGGGCTGGAGGTTATGAAGGTTCTGCATCAACCCTGATAAGCGTGGGTGTCGATGAGTTTCTATGGATATATCTGTCAGTTCAAGCACATCTTTATTATCCAAACTTCCTCAATGAGTACAGCAGAGAACGTGGAGATAGTGCGGTTAAACGTGTAGTGATGCAGAATAATATTGATTATCCGATGTTTGGTAAGCAATATGCGCAGCGTAAGGATTATTCTGCCGACCTCATTCATCAGCACGCTATGAACTGGGTTGAAGCATCAGAGCAAAGATAAACCGTTCTTTGGATCTTCTACTCTATACGCTTCCACATGCAGAGTTGGCGCAACCAGAAGATCTCACTCGTGGCTTTCTATAAAAAAGAAGTTCTTTGAGGATAAGACTTGGGGAGGACAGGAAGCTTCACGTTATAATGCCGTTGAACACACCCACGCACAGTTTGCTGCGATGATATCGCCTTGGATGCGTATGTTGGAGAAATCCTCCAAGCGTTAGACAAGCAAGGGCTTGCTGAGAATACACTCGTCATCTTTACCAGCGATAACGGACCTCATGAGGAGGGTGGGGCTGACCCAACGTTCTTCAATCGCGATGGAAAGCTACGAGGTCTTAAACGCCAGTGTTACGAGGAGGGATCCGTATTCCGTTCATCGCTCGCTGGAAGGACATGTCAAGGAAAATGTGACCAATGATTTGCCGTTTGCATTCTACGACTTGATGCCAACCTTTCTGCGATGTGGCAGGTGTACAACTTCCCAAAACGCTATGTCAATAAGAAAAAGACTGTCGATTACTTCGATGGAATCTCTATTTTCCCAACCTTGATGAGCGATGAAAAGGCACAAAAGAAGCATCCGTACCTTTACTGGGAATTTGCTGAAACTAATCAGATTGCCGTGCGCATGGGTGATTGGAAAGCTAATCGTTATTCGTGGTGTACCGCATCTTTATAATCTTGCAACCGACCTTCACGAAGATAAGGACATTGCAAAGGAACATCCAGAGATTGTTGACCAGATGGTAAAGATTATCTATCAAGAACACGTTGATAATCCTTTGTTCCCAATAACGATGCCAAAGGAAAGGGCAGGTAACACATGATTCGTGTTTGCATAAGCTTCACCTCCTCCACTCCTTCTCCTTAGGTCAGTAACCATGGGGCTGGAGAGGAAGAAAAGAGGTTTTGTCCTAATTTTTCACATCCTGATTTTCAATCAATGCTTTTAAAGCTCTCGAATTAAGCCCAAATTGACGTTCAAAAGGGCGTTAATTTAAGCTCGAAGTAAGGCTTAATTGAAGGTCCAGTCAGCACCTTTTTCTTGCAGATGTTTATAACCTATTGAATTGCTGTTAGTTATAAATGTGAAAATAAGTCGGCTTTTTATGCGTATTTTAAGGACAAACGATAAAGTTATTTTTGTAAATATATTTCAGAAGTCTAATCACACCCTTTGTTATATTGTGGATAAGATGTAATTTTCCTTTTGGCATTGATTTTTCTGTTGTAAGATTAATCTAACATTAGAAAGATGAGGCAGGTGAGGCTTAGAAACTCTTTAACCATGCCTTCAAGTCCATCATCATCTCTTCATGATAACGGAAGCCTATCTTGCTGCCCCAACCATGAGCCCCCACCGGGGTAGACGTGGAGAGAGCGCGGACGTCGTTGCGGTACAACTCGGTATAGAAATTTACACCATTTGCTGGTGGTACAGAATCGTCATCATCACTGAGTGCAATGAAAGTGCGTGGAGTTACACGGCTCACGTTCATGTCAGCACTGTATTTCTTCTCGTCACGCTTGCTTGGACTCTTGCCAGGGAAGTTCTGACGACTTCTGTCATGTCCGTAACCTTCCATCATTGAGATGACAGGGTGAAGAGATTTGAAAGTTAGGCTTAGCCTCACCCCTGACTTCTTGTTGCGATAGTTGCAGCAAGGTGACCGACCAGCTGAGAAGCCCATGATACCTACGTCGTTACGGTTAATCTTCCAACTTGGAGCATTCAAACGTACGAGTTTCATGGCTTGTTCAGCATCTGAAATAGGAACTTCAGGCTGACCATGTGGCATACGATACTTCAATACGATGGCTGCAATACCCTGATTTTTGAAAGAATTTCCTCCCCAGTCGTAGCCCCTCTTTTCCGCAGAAAGTGTCCGTAAGCACCGCCGGGAGACAGATGACACGGCACGACCAGTAGCTTGTTTTTCCATAGGAAGGAATACACGAACCTTTGCTGAGTCGCTTTCATCACCATTGCTATGGGTGGACGACCATTATAGAGTTTAACATCAAAGACGCTCTGGGCAGACAGTTGCCATAGTGGCTGTTGCTAAGCCGATTACGAGGAAAAGTTTTTCTTAGATTCATTCTATACTCTGTTTAGTTGTTTTGTTCGTTTATCCTCTCTCCTCCCAACGATTTTTATCTTGGAAAGTTGATTTACTGAAAAACAGCACGTTACAGTAAAAAGAAGTAAAACGTAAGATTTTGAATGTATAGTTGCAAAGTTAACAAAAAGATACGATTTCAATAGTAGATGTTTAGAGTTTTTGAGTATATTTGCAGACAGAAATAATAAAAGGTATAGAGCATAAACGAATTTTAATAAATTCGTGTTACTGTTAACAACTTCCTTTTGCTTAGTTACTTAAAGACAACATCAATAAACATGAACTATATACAATCTCAAGATGCACGTATTAGAAAAATTTCGGTATTGCCCCGTATGTGGAAGTAAGCACTTTGTTGAACAGAATGAAAAGAGCAAACGCTGTGAGAGTTGTGGCTTTGAGTATTTCTTAAACCCAAGTTCGGCTGTTGCGGCATTTATTCTGAATGAACAGGGAGAACTACTGGTGACACGTAGAAAGTTCGACCAGACGTGGGACGTTGGACCTTCACGGCGGATTCTGTGATATTGATGAAACGATTGGTGAGGCATTGATACGCGAGGTAAAAGAGGAAACGAACCTCGTTATTAGGGAAAAATCTTATTTCTGTTCACTGCCAAATAAATATCGTTACAGCGATTTTGATGTTCCAACACTTGATGCCTTTTTTGTTTGTAAGGTAGAAGATGAAACTGTATTAAAGGCTGCTGACGATGTAGAAGAGGCAATGTGGCTTCCTTTGTCAGAGGTTCACACAGAGCAGTTTGGACTCCCGTTCTATCCGTCAGGCACTATATGATTTCCTGCAAATGGAGTCGAAAAACTTAAAAAGTAGAAATTTTGCCTGTATAAGGTGTAAGCAAAAAGTTTAAGTACTTTTGCGTCCTTGAAAATGTACAAGATTGATTAAGCAAGAAAAACTTGGTAATAGTAGAGAGCCCTAAGCAAAGGCTAAGACCATAGAGAAGTTTCTCGTAAGGATTATAAGGTGATGTCATCTTATGGACATATCCGTGACCTGAAGAAAAAGGAACTTAGCATTGACCTCGACACGTTAAATCCTGACTACGAAATCCTGATGAGAAGAAGAAAGTAGTCAGTGAACTGAAGAAGAGTGCAAAAGCTGCCCTAGAAGATTTGGTTTGGCTTCCGATGAAGACCGCGAGGAGAGGCTATCAGTTGGCACCTTTGCGAGGTGTTGGGATTGGATGAAGATAGATACAAACTCGCATTGTTTTCCATGAGATTACCAAGCCAGCGATATTGAAAGCTATCGAGACACCACGTCGTTTGGATATGAATCTTGTAAATGCACAACAGGCTCGTCGTGTTCTTGACCGATTATTTGGCTCGTTTCACCTGTCTTGTGGCGCAAGGTGGAAACCAGCGTTGGCGCAGGATCGCGACAGAGTGTTGCTGTTAGATTGATTGTAGAACGCGAACGAGATACAGAACTTTCAATTCGAATCTTTACTACCGCTTGAATGCAGTCTTTGCTGTGACCAGTGAGGACGGTTCAAAGAATGAAGTGAAGGCTGAATTGAGCGTGTTTTTAAGACACATGAGGAAGCATTAGCGTTCCTTGAACTGTGTAAGACTTCAAAAATTCAAGGTTTCATCGATTGCCAAGTTTTTGAAGCTGTACTCAGCTCCCTCCATTTACCACCTCAACCTCCAGCAGGAAGCTGCAAAGAAAGCTCGGATTTACCGTAAGTCAGACGATGATGGTTGCCCAGAAATTGTACGGAGGGCTCGTATTACCTATATGCGCACCGATAGTGTGAATCTCTCTGCTTATGGCTATCAATAACTGTAAGGCTGAGATTGAGCAACTCTATGGTGAGAATTACGGCAAAGTAAGAAAGTATCAGACACATAGCAAGGGTGCTCAAGAAGCGCACGAGGCTATCCGTCCAACTTATATTGACAATGTTTCTATCGAAGGCACAAGTCAGGAAAAAGGCTTTATATGACCTTATTTGAAACGTACTATTGCTTCATAGATGGCTGATGCACAGATAGAGAAGACCACAGTAAACATATCTCTTTGAGTCTGAAGATGGTATGAAGACTCACCTGATTTGCAGTTTTATTGCGAATGGAGAAGTTGTTGCTTTTGAAGGCTTTGAAGGTATATCACGAGTCAACTGACGATGATGAAAACAGCGAGGAGTTCTCACATGCACTGCCAGTAATGCATGAAGGTGAGGAATTGGAGCGTCGTGAAGTTGTATCAACAGAGCGTTATTCACAAGGTCCCAACCGCTACACGAAGCAAGTCTTGTACGTAAACTTGAAGAACTCGGTATTGGTCGTCCATCAACTTACGCTCCAACGATTTCAACTATCCAGCAGCGTGAATATGTGCAGAAAGGCGATCGTAAGGGTGAAGAGCGCAAGTATGTTATTGATTCATTGCTTGGATTGAGGATTACATCCAAGACTAAGAAGGAAATGGCTGGTGCTGATAAGTGTAAACTTATCCCAACTGACATCGGTATCGTGGTAAACGACTTCCTTATGGTAACTTCCTGACATCATGGACCTACAACTTCACCGCTAAGGTTTGAGCAGGAGTTTGATAAGATTGCAGAGGGAAAAGCAGGAGTGAATAAGGAGATGAGCCTTCTATCAGGCTTTGAACCTGAGGTGGAGAAGGTCATGAATGCTCGTTCTGAACATAAAGCAGGTGAACGTGAACTGTATTGGACCCAACAACAGGCAAACCTGTACTTTGTAAAGATTGGTCGTTTCGGTCCAGTGGTATAGATTGGTAGTGCTGATGATGAGGACAAAACCACGTTTCTCACAACTTCCTTCTGATAAGAGTATGGAGACAATCACGCTTGATGAGGCTTTGGAGTTGTTTGGTGCCACGCAATCTTGGTCAGTTTGAGGGTACAGATGTCGTGATTGGTGCAGGTCGTTTTGGTCCTTACGTGCTTTACGATAAAATATACATCGCTGCCAGTGGAGGAAGACCCACTCACCATCAGTCTTGATGCAGCTATCAATCTTATTCAGAGAAGCGTTTGCAAGATGCACAACGTCACTTGAGAAGACTTTCAAGGAAGATGCTAAGATGGAGGTGATGAATGGTCGTTACGGTCCTTATATTGCTTATGATGGTAAGAACTACCGTATGCCAAAGGCGCTTCATGAGAAGGTTGCAGAACTTACATACGAACAGTGTATGGACATCGTAAAGAATGCCGGAGCCAAAAACGTAAGAAGTAATCGAAGATAGACTCACCTATAAGGGAAAGGAAGACATCCACCACATAGTCTGATAAGGTTCGCTAGTAGGGTGGATGGTACAATCATAACGTGAGTATGACAGAACATACAGAAGAATACAAACCGCTTCGCATTATTTTCATCGGCTATATGATCTGGAAAGACGACTGTTGGTCGGGCTTTAGCAAAGGAGTTGAATATTCCGTTTCGACGATTTTAGACTGGTCATAGAGAGCCGAATGCGCAAGACGGTGAAAGCAAATCTTCGATGAAAAAGGGAGAAGACGGCTTCCGTATGATTGAGCAGTCAATGCTTCACGAGGTGGCTGAATTTGAGAATGTCATTATCTCTTGTGGTGGTGGAACTCCTTGTTTTTTGATAACATGGAGTATATGGAATAGACAGAGCAGAGACGGTTTATTTGAAAAAGCAGAAGAGATGATTTCTTTACAAGCATCGTACCTGGGAAAGTCTGTAAGACCCTCATACAAAACACCGTGACTGACAGGACCTCGTTTATTCGCGAACAATCAGGCTAATGTGAAACCTCGATAGCACGAGCTGCACGACAAAGATAGTTTGATCACTTTGCAGACGATGTACATGATAGACTGAAGATTAGCATGAAAAAGTGGACGAGTTGAAGATTCTCGAGTTGTACAACATCTCTGGATGGGGTACATCTACTTTGTAATGCTAACAACGCGGGTGACGCATATGTATGACCTGTAAGGACAACACCGAGATTGACTTGCGTGACGTCATGGACGAACTCGCCCTGCGTGATGTAACACCTCCAGTTTGCTCCGTTTCGATATTCTCGATAACCGTATCGAGAAACATCCTCTTGCTTTGAGAAAGCAAGGAAGGAATATGACTCAAAGCAGAGAACTTCATCATTCATCCTATTAAGGTAAAACCAGATGCAGCCAGTAGTTGAGGAGATTATCTCCCATGGACGTAAGTTCAACTTGGGTCTGGAAGCGGGTTCAAAGCCTGAGTTGCACGCTGTGATTGCCGTACAGTGTCAGAGCGATTCACTTATTATCTGTAACGGATATAAGGATCAGAGCTATATTGAATTGGCTTTGTTAGCACAGAAGATGGGTTAGCGTATCTTCATTGTTGTTGAGAAACTCAATGAAATTGACCTTATCGCACGTGCTGCAAAGAAGTTGAATGTAAAGCCAAACCTCGGTATTCGCATCAAACTTGCATCAAGCGGCTCTGGTAAGTGGGCTGATAGTGGCGGCGATGCTTCTAGGTTTGGTCTTACTTCTTCTGAACTCCTGCAAGCATTAGAGACACTTGATAACAAGGGATTGCACGATTGTCTGCATCTTATCCACTTCCATATTGGCTCACAGATTACGAAGATTCGTCGTATTCAGACAGCTCTCAATGAGGCTGCACAGTATTATGTGAATCTTAGAAAGATGGGTTATAATGTTGACTTTGTAGACTGGAGGTGGTTTAGCGGGTCGACTATGATGGCACTCTGCTCTGCAAGCAGCGAAAGTTCTGTCAACGAGGTGATTCAAGAATATGTCAACGACTGCAGCTTACACCTTTGTTGATGCAGCCAATAAGAACGATATTCCACATCCAAACATCATCAGCGAGCGGTAGAAGTCTTTTCTGCTCACCATTCTGTCCTTGTGATTGATGTGCTTGAAACAGCTTCTCTGCCTGAAATGTCAGGAAGACTTTGAGGTATAGGGACACAGACCATCAGTTGGTAAAAGACCCTTATGATATAGGACAACCCTGATGCTCGTAATATGTTAGAGGACTGGCACGATGCAGAACAGATTCGTGAGGAAGTTTTAGAGTTGTTCTCTCATGGTTTGCTGACCTGAAGACACGTGCGGAGATTGAGGCAATGTATTGGAGGTATGCCATGAAATCAACAATCTGGGCTAAAAGAATATGAAGCATGTTCCAGACGAGTTGCGCAATATGGACAAGCTTGCAGATAAATACTTCTGTAACTTCACCTTCCAGTCGCTTCCAGATAGCTGGGCGATTGATCAACTCTTCCCAGTAACGCCACTCAGCGACTCAATGAGCGTCCATCACGTAATGCTACCTTGCAGGATATTACCTGTGATAGCGATGGTAAGATTTCAAACTCTGTGTCAATGGGGCGTAGTAGTCATGTTCTGCCAATCCATACACTGAAAAGAACGAGCTTTTACTACCTCGGTGTCTTCCTCGTTGGTGCTTATCAAGAAATCTTAGGTGATATGCACTAATCTCTTCGGAGATACCAATGTAGGGTACATATTTCGGTGAAGGATGGTCGCTATCATATCGATCAGATTTTTGATGGTGAGACCGTAGAAGAGGTTTTGGAGTACGTGCAGTGCATAATCCAAAGAAGCTCGTTCGCCGCTTGAGATTTGGGTAACAAAGAGTGTTAAGCAGGGTAGATTTCACGAAGAGGGTAAAGAATTCCTCAGTAACTACCGCAGCGGACTCTATGGTTACACCTATTTGGAGTAAAACTAACCCTTTTTGAATAAGAAGACTGACCGTAAGGGACAATAAACATAATCATTGACAAAACTGTAGGGGCGCATGTTCGTGCGTCAACCTTGAATATTTATTTCGGACGCACGGATTGTGCGTCCCTACGTTTATTAATATAGTGAGTCAAAAAGGTGGTGTTAAAAAGATTGGTAAGGATGTCCGTCCTATGAGTTTATACTCGCTCTTAGTCGTGACAGCATACTCTTATCGAATTATTTTCGTGAAAATATCTTCATGAAAACAAATGTTTCTTTTTCATGAAAATCAATTCTTTTTCCTTCGTGAAGATACCGTGATAAAGGTTCTTGAATCGGATAAAAAGCCAAGTAGTAAAGCTGTTTAGGGGCAGCATAATTAGAAGAATAAAGGTCTTAATGAAAGTTAAAATAATAAGGTTTTTCGCCCCATGCTTGTAACTTTTCCCTCATAGATAAAACGTCATTTTGAAACAGAGAGAAGATGAAGAAAATCAGTTTCCGCAACGATGTGTTGCCGATGAAGAATGAACTCTTTCGGCTTGCACTGGTATCACGCTCAATAGAGCTGAGGCCGAGGACATCGTTCAGTGATACGCTGATAAAAGGTTTGGAACCGGCGACATGAGTGGGAAAATATCGATTCTATCGAAGCGTTTAGCCCTCACTTTATGTCGAAACCTATCGCTTGACCGCATCAGGAAGAAAGAGAATAACGATCTCTTTGAGGATGTAAAAATTGGAGCCTTTTCGCTTCATCGAATCCTCAAGACCGAATGATTGAGAAAGACAAGATTAATCTCGAAAACAGATTGTAGACTGGTCTCCTGAGAAACAACGAAGCTGTATGCGTGCCAAGAGATTTTGAAGAAAGTCATCAAAGAGATTGCTGAAGTTCGAAATCACTGAAGTAGGGAGAAGATTAACATCTTTAGAGCTCGACAGACGGTCAAACAACAATATTTGAAATTAGATATTATGGCGATTATAAGTACATCGAACAACTATTGGAACGTTACTGGCGTTGCAGAGACTTCTCTCTCAAGAAGAGAAAATCTTGCGTATGTTCTTCTCACGGAGGATATCCAGCTACGTTGCTTCCTTATCGTAATCTGTTCGTTTGAGAGCAGAACGAAAAGGATATGGACATCTTGAGCGATGACTTTTGACCAGAGAATTCTCGAATGGTACAGAAAGACGAACCCGTAAAGGCACGCGTGATAACAATGCGCCATCGTCTGTATGCCACTCTTCAAGGCAGCCGCTGTCGCAGCTATTTTCCTCACCTTAGGTAATGCAATACAGGTTGCTTTCTCTGATGACGACGCTCATCAGGTTAGTCCAAGCACCGCTGTTGTTGAGCATTCTCAAGAGGGACCATCTGTTGCTAAGGCTGACTCAGCAGTGAGCGACACTTGACACAACATAAGATGCAGTTACTCATGTCAACCATTACAAAGTAAGACAATTTCTATGCTTTCTATAAAATAATCATTTTAAGTAAAACAACCTCGAGGCTGTGGAAGTCTCAATTCTCTCAAATTTTCATAACATACTGAATCGTAGAAGAGCCGATGCTCATTATGAGCGTCGGCTCTTTCTCATGATAGAATCCCACTGTTTTGAATTCATAATTCAAGGCTCAATGTTCAAAGTTTCGAAGAAAAACGCCGAGACTCTCAACGAGCTGGGTGTTACCAGTATGTTTAACTAAGAAATCTTTTTCAAAATGAAAGGAACCTCACGGCCTCCTTTGTCATCCCAGATTAAATCGTTAAACTTTTACCTTAATAAAATAACTAAAAACCTAAATCTATTACTACTAACCTAAACAATCTATTAACCTTTTGACAATGCAAAAGGTAGAATGTTTTCTCTTATACAATATTTCTTAATCTGGCTATATACTTGCCTTTTTTCTTTGGATACATATCAATCTCTTTGTGTACGCAAACAATCATTATTTGCTTACTTTTCTTGGCTTTATCTGTTTCTTTGTAACTTTGCTGCAAAATGATATCAATGAGAATACTGATTGTAAATACCAGTGAGAAAACAGGTGCTGCTGTTGCAGCCAACCGGCTCAAAGATGCTCTGAATAACAACGGAGTATGCGAAGATGTTAGTACGTGATAAGTTAACAGATGATATCACCGTGGCAAGTCTTGGGCATGAGTGGAGGAATCAGTGGCACCATTATGGGAGCGCTTCTGTGTATTGAATCTTTCCACTTTCTCGTAACCATCTTTGAAATTGATATAGCAAACTCTGAGCCGATATTACTAAGTTACGTGAATTCAGGAAGCAGACATTGTTCATCTTCATGGATTAATCAAGCGCATGCTTTCACTGAAAAGTATCAAGAAGATTTTATGTTCGGGTAAAGCTTGTCGTATGGACAATGCATGACCTGGGCCCGGCATCTGGTATTTGTGATTGCGCGCATGGGTGCCATCGTTATGAAAAATGGTTGCGTAATTGTCCGTTATTACCCGGTGAGGCAGTCCGAATGATTTGTTCAAAGGTGTGATGCGAGAAGAGCGTCTACCACCATGGTAATATGTGGTTTGTCTACTTTGTGAGTCATTGGCTCGCTCGACAAGCAAAAATTGAGTGGACTTTATGCGATATTAGCGTTAGAAGTATTCCTAACCTATTGACACATCTTTTTGAACCACAAGACAAACAAGCGGCTCGTAAAGCGATTGCGCCTTCAGAGGATAAACGGCTGGTACTTTTTGTTCTCAACGTGTGACAGATCAGCGTAAGGGTATGGTTATTTCGTTGAAGCTATCGAAAAATGGTTGCTGAATATCCTGAAATGAAGGAGAACACAGGTATCGCCATTCTGCATGCGCTGAAGAACTGGAAGGAAAACTTTGTTTTGCCAGTTCATCCTATCGGCTGGTGTGAGCGACCAACAACAAACTCGTGATGTTTATGATGCCACTAATGTCTTTTGTGCCTTCGCAGCACCAGTGAAGACAACCTTCCTAATACGATTATCGCGGAGGCAATGGCTTTGGCGTACCTTGTGTGGGCGTCTTGTGTTGGAGTGAATACCAGAGATGATAGACCATGGTAAGCATGGCTATGTTGCGACAGAACGTAATGCCGCCACTGACCCCCGCAAAAGGTATACACTGGGTACTTGAGGAGGGTGATTACAGCTCTTTCAGCGGACGCTGTGGGAAAAGTGCTGCGTAGTTATTCGCAACGAAGTGTTGCGATGCAATATCTTTGAAGTATATAATGAGGCACTTGCTGGTTTGCGCACTCCGATTGCGACTACATTTTCAGCAGCCGCTATAACCTCATAATGGTGCTTCGTTTGCATGCCGACACTCAGACAGTGTGTCTCATGCAGAACTATCCTCGCGTGAGCATATCATTATTGATGGAGCTTTCAACAGACGACACATGTTAGAAGATTGCTCAGTTTATCTGAAGCAGTCTCGATGAGGTCGAGAACGGTATATGTCGCACGTATTCAAAGCGAACCAGATGACGGACTTTATGATGCAATGAATAAAGGTTTACAGCAAGCAACAGGCGATTATATTGTTTTTCTGGAATGCTGGTGACACGTGTTTCCTGAGCCGACACGTTAGACAAGCGGTGCTGCGGCGGTTAAGTTGGGGATGGTGAGCAGCGTCCAGCTCGTCCTCTTTGGCGATTACGGATATCATTGATGAAAAAGGCAACTCTCTTTGCCATCGCCGACCAGCCCGTCTGGAACGACCTACACTGGCGTTCTTTTCGTTATGGTGGATGTTGGTATGCCACCAGTCGTTCTATGCTCAGCTAGGAGGCAGCCTGCCCGTCTCCTCACGATACCTCTATCGTTATTCAGCAGACGTTGATTGCGTATTCGTGTGATGAAAGAGGGCGAACGCTCAGCAACCCTTCCGCGTAATGTCCATGCTGTTATTGCAAAATTATGTGCAAGCATGGGCAAACAACGCTTCATCATATGGAGTCGCTCCGGTAGAGCGTTTTGATGTCTGCGCAGGCATTATGGACTGGTTCAAACGCTATTGCTCCACGTATGGTTTGCGACACGTAGCGTGATAAAATAAGATAAATCTTTGGGCTTAAATGCCCTTAATACGTCCTATTGATTGTTGGCGACAGCACTAGCGTTAATTAGTCGTTCTCTTTATTAGGTAGTATCAATTTAGCATGGCAGATAGCCTATAAACATCTCCCTTTTCACCCAATTAAACGTGCTGAAAATGGAAAGAATTAGAATTAAAATGTTAGGTCGTTTTGTTGTTGCTGTGCTCTCTCGACGTCAGCGCAGAGCAGAGTATAGTGGTATTGCTGGAGCCTCACCAAGAATGGTTAAAGCGAATAAATGTACAGGCGGCTACAGGCTAACACCGTGAGAAGGCGGATGCCTCGTCAACTGCAACAAAACCTAGCAGCTCATATCACGATGAGTAATGAGAATAGAATACACTCAACCCATGCACCGTTGCTGCCAGATAATGATAGGTCAGGTGAGTCGGAGGTAAAGATGGTTTTAAGACTTTCTCACGTGGTATGGGTAAAGTTATGAAGCGTGGTCAAAGTCAGTAGGAGAAGCTGCTCGTAAGATTGGTGTGCTGACGGTAAAAGTTTTTCAAGAAGCCTCTGGCGAACTCCGACTCCTTTTAAATCAGATAGCACAACATCCAAGTAGAATTTCGTTTCATACTATATAATCGTGTGTTCCAAGACTAAGACCATTATTGGCAGTAGTCTTGGAACATTCTTTTGTATCTGTTCTCTTCGTAAACGACTTCTTTGCTTTAGATTCAATCATTGTGTCATTCGGATATCTGATTATACGCCTCAGCTCTCAACCAATTGTCTAACGATTGTGCAGATGCTTCACCACGAGTGGTGACGATTGTATGCACCAATGCGCGTGGAGGCGCATATTGCTATTAGGTTGTCTTAACATCTTAAGGAAATCGGCTGTTAGTGGCGCAACAAGTCATTTGTAATGTGCCATTAGTAAATAATTGACTCACCCTTGTTGTCGCCGAAACAAGATTATACAGAATACCATAGTTCTTTTCAGTCATCCCATGGATATCACGCTGAAACCTGCTGCCTGCTTTGTAACCTAGAGGTGGCAGTGTTATTATTTGGAGAAGAGGTGTTACATGATGATAATAAGAATCATGTAATCACCGACGCTTTACTGAGAAAGCTCATTAAGGAATACATTGAGGCACAGATAACGTCGCAGGTACTCTTCACATGGCATGGAGGTGAGACTCTGATGCGATCCTATATCTTTCTTTCGTCGTCGCTCTGGAGTTGTAGCGTTATTATGCGTGGTCGCTAGATAGACAATAGTATTCAGACGAATGGCATTCTTTCAAACGATGAGTGGTGCCGCTTTAAAGAGAACAACTTCCTTGTGGGCGTGTTCATTGATGGATCCACAGGAGTTCCATGATGAGTATCGTCGCAATGGTCGGTAAACCATCCTTCCATCAGGTGATGAAGGTACACTTTGAATAAGGCATGGGTAGAGTGGAACGCACTGCTGTCGTCAACGATCTTCAATGCAGACTATCCATTGATTTTCTATCACTTCTTTAAAGAGACGATTTGCCGTTATATTCAGTTTACTCCTATCGTTGAGCGAACCGTTAATCGTACGATGGATTGACCTCAGCACCCGACATGCAAGAGGTGTGGTGCCACTGACTTTCTGTTACTAAGGTGCACTGTACTTCCTCTGTACTATCTTTTGATGAGTGGGTGCATCAGGATGTAGTGAATATTGATAGACAGCTGATGCTACTTTAGCCAACTGGGTTGGTGTTGCATCGGCATTTCAGTACGATGCGTTGCGAGTGTGACATGCGGGTGTGGGTCGGAATACACTGGCGACGTTTATTCTCAGGATCACTTCGTTTATCCAGAGTATAAACTTGGTAACTTGTCGGCATACCATTCGCAGGAGATGATGAAGAGCGACCGACGTGTGAGCTTTTCCAAGATGGAAATATGTGTCTTCCGCAGCAGTGTAAGGAATGTGGCATCAGCCTGCTTGTCGCGGAGAATGCGTCCGAAGAATCGTTTTGCCTCGCGATCGTTGCGGCAATCCTCGGGCTCAACTATCTCTGCAAGGGCGATCATCAGTTTTTGATCACGTTGCACCTTACATGGACTTTATGAAGAATGAGCGGAGAACCAACGTCCACCCGCCAATGTGATGAACCAAGTGTTTAGGACAATGACTTGTCTTTGCTCACTAGTATGTATTTGATAATCTTTCTTTGCTCTATGGAGGAAAGGGATGATGAAACGGCTCCGATACAGACGATGTCCACGGAGCCGTTCGTATAATGTATTGAAAGTTTACTTCGCAATCGAGAGGATGCAACCCTCGACACGCGTCACGGTCATGCTCATACGGTTCTGGCGGCACAACTGTCTCCCACTGAACATGCCATGCTGTCGAGCTATCGTCTCTAACGTCTCCACCATTAGCAACCTTTGTGATAGAAGATCTTCCGTTGTCAGCAGTTGGTTCAAAGTGCGAGGCGAGGTTTGAGAAACTGTGTTATAGTTTCTCTACGTGACTGATAGCCTGATTGCCTTTACCTTGAATGTTCTCACGAGAGTAACCATAGGCTTGATGAAGTACCACGAACCGCCGTTGCACGCTCAGACTCCTGTGTACAGTGCTGTGACGGTAAACATAGTAGTCGCCAGTAACATCTTGATTAGCAAAGTCGAAGAAGAGCGCAGGGTTCAATGCTACACCTGCCAAACGAGTCTCGAAATGGAGGTGAGAACCGTTGAACGCCCCTGTACCACACCCAATCCGATAGGCTGACCAGCACGTACAGTTTGATCGGACTACATCGCTTTGAAAGCAGACCATAGATGGTCTCAAGACCATTGTATGCGGATAACAATATACTTAGCATATCCGTTTGCATCATATTTTACAACACGCACCTTACCTGAGAAGGCTGCCCGAATGGTATCGCCGATATACACCTTGGATATCCAATCCTTGGTGACGACGACCCCAACGGCGTCCGAAGTTACTTGTGATAACACGGCTTGAAAGTTGGCATATGAAAATCACGAAGATCACTTTTATATACATCAGGAGGTTGCCTCATCGATGCATAGTTGTTATTCCAATCGTTGCAGAGCTCTGATGAAGGTTTTTCATTTCTTCGTCTTCGCGAAGACGATCTGATAACCATTGTGTTCCAATGCTCAGCACGATTGTCAATAGGTGCTGCGAGCGTTAGTCTGTGCATTTGCACGGACTGTCAAGGTTAAGAGAGATGTTAGCGCAAAGTCCCAACTATTTTCTTAAAAGTCATAATTAAAGTTATTTATCAAACCTGATGCCTTTATAGGCATCGGGACCCGATTTGTCGTGTCTTTTTCTAACGGCTAAATTGCACAATGAACTTCATTAAAGTACGCACTTTCACCGAAAGACTTTGGTGAAAGATAACGATCGTCAGCAAATTGCTCATTTGCATAGCCTGTTTAACAATGAGATAGCATGGCGGTTTGCCTCCGCACGATTTATGTTAAGTCGCTAAACAGGGCGTTTGTGTCGATTTTGTGTGTTGTTTACTATGAAATTGCAAGTCTCAGCTTTATATTAGTCTTTTCCAACGCTTTTAGCCTATCCCATAGCGCAAAGTTATATTCCATTTTGAATCAGCAGGGTCGTCGCGTCACTGATTTTTGAGCTTTCTTTCTGCTAATTGTACGATCGGACCATCACGAGCAATGTCGGCTATTTTGGAGGTCGAAGGCTATACCACTTTGCTGTGTACCCTCCAAAATCACCGTGACCACGAAGCTTTAAGTCGGCTTTGCCATCTCAAATCCATCGTTCGTATCACTGCACATAATATCATTACGTGTTTCTTTGTTTTCGCTGAGCTTATGGTCGCGCCGCGATACACACACTTTGAACCCAGCACCACGACCCACACGACCGCGCAACTGGATGGAGTTGAGAAAGACCAAACACGTGGGCATCGAGGATAACCATCACACTGGCATTAGAAACGTCTGGCACCACGGTCTATCTACCGTCGTGGCAACGAGCATCTGCGTTTGTCCATGGACAAACTTCTGCATCTCTCAATCCTCTTTTTCCTTATCTTTCATCTTTCCATGTATCTTACTCAACTGAAATTCAGGAAGATGTCGGCATAGTTTCAGCCGTCTTCGAGGTTTTGAGATCCATACGTTCACTTTTCCTGATGAGTGGATAGACAATGGCCACTTGACGTCCCAATTTTCATCTGTTGTCGGATACCACCATAAAAGACTCTGCCATCTGGTCATCATATATATTTATGGATTGTCTGCATTGGCTATTACGTCCCGTGGCACCGTCAATAACAGAAACATCTAAACTCACCATAAATCGTCATTGCGAGCGGTGCGAGGTATAGGCGTGTAGCGGCCACTACCAACACGTGTGGAGGGTTCTCGCTCTTGCTCCATAACTGCGCACGTTGCTCCACACCGAATCGGTGTTGTTCGTCGACACCAGCCATGCCAAGGTGCCGAAACTGTACTTTTTCCTCTCTATGATGGCGTGCGTTCCTACGGACATTATTGATAGAGCCATCAATCGAGTCCGTCTAAAAACTTCTTTTCGTTTCTTACCTTCTCACAATTCCTGCGTAAGCAGTTCTCATGCGTAGGTTCATTCCTCTAAGAAAATCTGATGTTTGTAGATGTTGCTCAAGCAAGAATCTCCGTTGGTGTAATTACATCAAGGCCTGATAGCCGTTGTCACCGCACAAGCATTGACATCAGGGCGACAAGGGTCTTACCAGAGCCGACATCTCCTGTAACAAGCGAGATTCATCTGTCGACCACTTGCCGCGTCGGCACGTATCTCGTGCATCACCTGTGCTCCAGTGAGCCATAGCGGCAGGCTATGGGAATAAAACCAGCTGAATTGTGCTCCACTCTGTTGAAGATATACCTCGACATTTGGTGACGATGAGTCGCTGGTGATAGCGTAGAATGTTCAACTGAACATAGAAGAGTTCCTCAAATTTTAGGCGTACACGAGCACGCTGCGTGTCGTCAACCGACTCTGCACGAATCTTGCGCACAGCAGTCATCACGTGAGATGAGGTGCAAACGTGGCTATGAAAGAAGTGTTTCTTCTAAAGGCTCGTTGAGCTTACTCACGAGCATCTTTCAGCTTCTCCATGGCACGTGATGATGCCAGCCTTTTCATTCTTGTTGTTACACAGAAAGGTTGCATACCCATATCGTTGAGTTGCAACTGAGAAGCATCAATGTCAGGATGTAAACCGAAATCTGCTATTGAAGAAAGTTGGTTTTCCAAAGATGATATACTCTTTTGTTTACCTTTGTAGTTCTGATAGATATACTTTGAACCATTAAACCATACGATGTCACAAACACCGTGTCCACAGTGAAGTGGGCAATGATACGTTTCTTTGCGTTTTCCCGATCCTCAGCTTCTTCAAAGTGAGTATTCTTCCTTTTGATTTGCACAAACGGTATATCCTGTGAAAGTTCGAGATAAGTATAGGCTTTTGTTCGGTCAACATATATTTGTAGGGAAGTATTCTAACAGTCACGATAGGTGTGAATTCCAAGCTTTTGCCCAGAATCTCCTTATGATGTGGTCTCACACCGTAAATACATTATGTCTTGCGATAGTATATCCATTAGTTTAATTCTAGAATTCATAATTCAGAATTCATAATTATGATTACTGATGTTGCTGTTTTTATAAAACATATAACGAGATAGACTCTGTCTACTTCCTCACTTGTTTCTGACCTTCTTTAGCTTGCGGCTGTGTAAACAAAGACGTCTTTCAGCTTTCTTATTTGCGTTAGAATTTGGCCATTACGAATTATTTTCATGAAAAGAAATATTTATTGTCTTGAAGATGAAATCAATTATTTGCATGAAAATACTACGTGAAAATAATTCGGAAAAGAATGCCCTTAACACTTTTTATTCTATGTTCTACACTCGCTTAGGTGTACCGTTAATCAGCAACAAACACCATCTTTACTTTTCCCATCTTTTAGTTCTTTCTCATCCAATAAACCCATCAAAAACAGTAATCATAATTATGAATTACGAATTCTGAATTTTGAATTACTAATAGTAATCATAATTATGAATTGTGAATTATGAATTATGAATTACCAGAACTTCATGCCACTTTCAAGTCGAAAGGGGTTGTGATTTTGATATTTTCACGATTCCTTCTCACCATTGTTACCGCTTGCCCGAGTCGCTCAACGACGCTTGCATCATCGGTGAAATCGGTACTTTCTTCTTGTTCAAGCCTTTTTGATGAGTTGGATATCAAAGACTTGCGGCGTTTGCACAGTTTTATAGTCGCTACGTTGTACATTTCGCCCGCTTGGAGAGTCACCAGTAAAACGGAGGGTATCCGTAACAGGTACTACAGGGATGACAGCTTTGAAGTCTCGGCAGTATCAAAACAACGTGCAATGGTCTCGCAGGAGATCAAAAAGGACGTACCCCATCGTGGATGCCGACAAGTCCGATAGTATCAGTGGGAATTGTCGAAATGCCGTTTTTGCACGACAGGAAGCGACTTGGTACCACCATCAGCTAACTGGTATTCCTCATTGAAATGATACTGCTTACATAGCTCCTGCCAATAAGCTTGTTGCTCTTTTGGTAAGACAAGAATGACTTTCAAATCCTTATCGTAGGCATGGAAGCGGCTGATAGTATGCATGAGGACAGGTCTTCCACCCACAGGAAGAAACTGTTTTGGGATGTCTGCCCCATTCTCAATCCTCTTCCACCAGCGACGATGATGGCATATTTTGATGTTTTATGAGTCACTGTTCTGATGTATAAATACTGTTTAGGAATTTAGAAGTTGGTCATAAATCATTCCTTTCTGTATCTCTTCCACCTTCTCAGCAGGTAGGAAATAGCTTAGAAGTTTATATCCGTATGGAAAAGAAGCGGCATGACCAGCACCAGTCATTATGTTTCCGTCCTCCTGAACAAGTGCTCCTGTGTATTCTGCATCCTCACCCAAATAGCTTCACGCCCGGATAGATAGTTGCCTTCTTCACCTTTTAGCAGACTCAACAGAAGCTCAAGACCAATGGAGCAGCACAGATAGCAGCAACATGTTTGCCCTTCTCAAAACTGCTTTTGAGTGCTTTTACGTACGCCTTCGTGCTCATTTAGGTTCTTTGAACTCGCATACCGTCAGCAACATCAGTAAGTCAGCATCAGAGAAATCGGTTATGTTCTCAAAAAGGAGGTCGGCTTTAACCACCACACCATGTGATGATTCAACGAGATTACTCCTGTAATACTAATCATCTTAACCCTACGCCTCCCACGTCGTAGAATGTCTATAGGTGCCAATGCCTCAACTTCTTCAAAGCCATTAGCGAGAAACTCATATACCTTAGCTATAATTATTTTTGTTTTTAATAGCCAATAAAAATCTTTAATTTTGCAAATGAATATGTCTGCAAATATACTAATTATTCGTGGTATCGTGTGGCTTGTAAGACTAAAAGAATTTAAAAAGCACACGTTTTTATGGCAGAAAAGAAACTTAGTTTTGCTATAGCAATACTTAAAGTTTTGACACGCCTCAGATTGTTGATATTTTTAGACTATCTGGTAGGGCGTGAGGCTGATATATACATCGAACAGAATCCTATCATACTCTACTAAAAAGAACTGAAAAAGGATTTTTCAATAGCAGCTGTATTTGAGAGAGGAAACTTCGATGTCGATTACGTTATTTCCTTTAGGTGGTGATGGTACCTTTCTAAAAGCTGCAAAGTAGGGTTGGCGCAAAGCAAATACCAATCATTGGCGTGAATATGGGACGATTAGGTTTTCTTGCAAATGTGACCTCAGAGGAGGTTAAAGGCGTGCTTGATAGTGTCTTTGAGGGAAATATGAGATTGAGGAACGTGCTGTTATCCAGCTTGCACGGATGGGGCTGTTCTTGAAAAATTGTCCTTTTGCCTCTGAATGATATTGCGATTTTGAAACGCGATAATGCTGCGATGATATCCATTAAGGCGAGTGTTAATGGTGAATACTTAGTGACTTACTTAGCTGACGGTCTCGTTATCAGTACGCCAACAGGTTCAACAGCTTACTCATTATCAGTTGGTGGTCCGATTATCGTACCCCAATCAGGTATTTTAAGTATGACTCTGTTGCTCCATAGCCTAAATATCCGTCCGATTGTCATCAATGATGAGGCTGAGGATAAAGTTGGAGGTGCAGGCCGAAGCCACATTTCCTTGCAGCAGTGGGACGGAAGGTCAGAAAAACTAAGCGAGGGAGTAACGCTAATCAAGAAAGCACCACATAAGGTGCGCATCGTGAAAATTTATGGACAGCGTTTCTTCTCACACTACGCGCGAGAAATTGATGTGGGAGCTGATACACGCCAGTTTTAGGAAGGCTGGTTGTTTAGCGAGAAAGGCAGGATAGCTCATTCAGCCTCGTTTTTCATAGCTTTTCCTATGAGTTTTAGGAACCCCTATCTATCATAGAATACCCAACAACCTAAGGCCTTCAATAATAATAAATATAAGAGAAAATAATGCTAAACAAGATAAAGAACTCTTTCAAATCCCTGAGAAACGCATTACACAAGTAAGGAGATATTCCGCTGGTTGTGGATCGCCCGCGGTAATCGTAAACAGGCAGTATTGAATGCTTTAATAGGTGTTCTCGTGTTGGTTTCTTTTGGCTACTGTTTGGGCTGTTCACAGCATGCCATTGATGTGGCTTCTCATGTCATAGAGGGCAGTATTTATACCGCAGTGAGCGTCATGGAGCAGCTGATACCTGGATTTTGCATTGAATATAGCCTCTGTGTGGGCAAGAACCTACTGGGTATCAAGGCTCAGAACCGTATGCAACAGCGAATGCTCGACCGTATTCTGCGTTCAGAGGAACGGGCAGAGCGGCATCATAGTGGTGACGTATTAAATCGATTGGAGTTTGATGTTGCCAATGTGGTAGGTTTTCCTCACCGAGACGATACCAAGTTCAGTCTCAACATTGGCAATGTTCCTCGGAGCTTTCTTCATTTGTTATCGATGGATTGGCGACTTGCCATTATCATTGTCGTTATGATTCCTCTGTTTGTCCTCATTAGTAAAGGTTTATATACGTCAGATGAGACGCCTGGACACGTAGGTCCGCGACTCTGACTCAAAGGTCAGAGTGTGTTACAAGAAACAATTCAACATCGAATGCTCATTAAGACACTTGAAAGTGACGAGATGATTGTGGGGAAGTTAGAGGGCACACAACGCGAATTGCGCAGAGTCAGTGCGTAAAACAGAAGTTCTCTGTTTTCTCATACCTCGTCTTGAACTTTGGTTTTCTGCCTTTGGTTATCTTGTTGCTTTTACGTGAGGCAGCCCTCCACATGTCAGGCTCATTCACTGACTTTTTGGTGGCATGACAGCTTTCTTACAGTTAGTAACAAAATCCAAAGTCCTGCTCGTCAGCTCACGAAACTTGTACCCGCTTTTGTCTCCCGTGTTCACTGCTGCCGAGCGATTGATGGAGTTAGAGGAGAACTCTTTAGAAGAACAAGGAGACCCAATAGAACTTGCTGAGTCGTTGTGGTATTCGTCTGAATCACGTCGACTATCGTTATGATGATGGAGAACGAGAAATCTTAAAGAACCTGACTTCGACTTCTATCCGTGCTCTTGTACTGTTATTCTTGGCGAGACTGGTGCTGGAAAGACCACGCTTGTGCGTATGTTGCTTGCCTTGTTGAAGCCTAATAAGGGCTCAGTAGAGATTTACAATGAAAAGGAAAGCAAGGAGTTGACACCGCTGATGCGTACCAATTTTGTCTATGTTCCTCAAGGTAACACGCTCCTTGGCGGTACAATCCGTGAAAACTTACTACTCGGTAAGGTCGATGCAACGGAAGAAGAGATGATTGCTGTACTTAAGAAGAGTTGTGCTGACTTTGTTTTCCACTTACCTTTGGGACTCGATACGCTGTTCAGAGCAGGAGGAGGACTCAGTGAGGGACAGGCGCAACGCATTGCCATAGCCCGTTCGCTGTTGCGTGACCGTAATATTATGATATTTGATGAGGCTACGTCAGTCTCGATCCCGGACAGAACGTGAACTTTTGAAGAATATACTCTCCAATCACGATAAAACGGTGATTTTATTACCCATCGTCCAGCTGTTGTTGACTATTGTGACCAGACGCTGACCATAGAAAAATACAATAATGTATTTGCGTTATTCAAAAATAAGGTCGTATATGTTGCAACATGACTGAAAACTGAAAGGAGACCTAAAAACTGCAAATTCCAATCTTATTAGTGGAAGAAGATGAAGAAATAGAATAAAATTAGATATGAAAAGAATTCTTTAGCTGTTGTCAGTGTATTTCTTATGTCCGCATCAGTGGCTTTTGGACAGACAACAAACGTTGAACAAACTAAGGATTTAGATGCTAAGTATGCCACAACATAAGTGCAAGCCGGGCACACGTGCGCCTGAGTTTAAGTTGAAGACATACGATGCTAAGGAAATAAGTTGAGTCAGTATCGTGGTAGTTACGTGGTATTGGACTTCTGGGCAAGCTGGTGTCCAGACTGTCGTCGTGATATTCCTGCAATGAAAGCCCTGCACGAGCAGTTCCCGTGACTATGGGGTATAGTTTATTGGAATCTCTTTTGATACCGACCGTGAGGTCTGGGCAAAAGACCTATTGGGGCAAATACCAGATGCACTGGACACAGGTCAGCGAACTAAAGAAGTTCAGAAAGAATACTGTTATCGACAAGTTGTATAAGATTGATTGGATTCCTTCAATGTATCTCGTTGACCCAGATGGCAAGATTGTCATGGGAACAGTGGAGATTGACAAACTGAGAAAGCAAAGTTAGAATGCTTCCACTTGCACAGGTAAGTAAAACGGAGGTTAAGCACCACCGCTGACGGTGTGAAGAGGCTATTAAGAACTATTTTTGCACAGAGTCAGCGTCGTAGTATTCAGTCATTCCGTTCAAAAAGTACATGCTGAGGATGACCGTTGTTTTCAATGTTGAGATGGATGGCACTCGTAACTGGTGCTCTGTCGTTGAGGTAAAGAACGTGAAGGGTACAAGCAACACTTTCATGAAGATGGAGGCTGAGAAACAGAAACGGTGTTGGACAACTGCGTTGAATACTATAAAAGAGCAGGCTGTCCGTCTTACTAACAATATGCCTAAGTGGAACCCTGCTACGCAGAATGGTCGCTCTGCAAAGAGTAAGACAACTGTAAATATTGTCTTCAATGTGAACAGACGGATTAGACAACAATTAGGTTCTAAATAAAGATGTACAAAGCTGTCCTAACGAAGGCAGCTTTGTGCGTTTCTTAGTTCTTGAAAAAGCCGCTCTTTTTGATTCTACTTCAGTATCATCTTTCATTGTGTCAGTACTCCGCACCATTGGTGCTAACCCTCCGCACGCTATGTGCTAAGCACTAACACGTATAGAAAAGATGGGTAAGACGAACTTTTGTTGACCAATGTTTGGGAACAAAGAATTTTGATGCTTACTTTTTGTGAAAAGGTATATAAAAGGAAAGGTTATGGTCGATATTCGCATTGTTTTACTGCGTCTTGCATTTCGATATAGTTAGTAGGATGGCTTGATAACGGTTGACTTTCTTATTTTTAGAGGGATGAATAAGTTATTATGGTTGTGTGGAATAGTAGCCTTCACAGTCGTTAGTTGTACAGAAGGTAATTGGGGCAGGGTCAAGGAGAAGGATGCACTCGGAATGTATGACTCCGTTCTTATTGAACGTGAACCGATGCTTTAGTGAGACATCTTACGGAGGTTTATTGGATGTTATATAAGGATGGTACTGTAACGGAATGTACGCGATCTGTATTTGCATCTGACGATGGTAAAGACACTGTTAGAACTGTTCGTTTTAGTGACGCCAATGGTCGTCGAGTGCAATATCTTATTGATGATATATATGTCAAGGGTACTGCAAAGGACATTGTGGCTGTAGAAGATAACAACCTATTGCAGTGATTTTGGGTGGTCTATACATCTATTTCTATTATCCAGGAAAGACTGTTCAATATCAATATGACTGGGGACGGACCGGGTAAAATACTCCTCCGAGTTCAAAAACTCATGAATCTGTTAAAAGCGCATGATGCTGAATAGGAGAAAGAGATATAAAAAGCAGCGAGAAGAGCGTTAGGACTTTCTCATTGTTGTGTCTATATACGAGTTATGCATCCTCTTTATGATCAGTTGGTTATCTTAATTAGGATGAAAATAACTGGAGAAGAAGAACTTTTCTTTGATTTGTTGTGATTATCCAATAGAAAATGTACTTTTTGTGTTTAATAGGTTAACGAATTAAAAAGGAGTGAAAGAGAGTTACTAAAAAGTATATAGTGTAAACGAATTTTTGATAATTCTAAAAGATAAAGACAATTTTAATCATTAACTATTAACGATAAAGTAATTATGAGAACTCTGCTATTATGATGTTATAGATTGTGCTCTCAGGTGATGAGTATGACTGCCCAAGTGACAGGAAGAATAGAGTATCCTCACCGTGCTGACTATGAAGACCCGGTGTGTTACCTGTGGATGACAAAGGGCTGGTCATTCAGTCGTTTGCTAAGGACAGCAAGGAGGGTAAGCGTTACTTTAAGACAGAATTTTATTCAACCGCAATGAAATTGATAAGTACCGATTCAATATTTATTGATAAGGGTATGTATTTCTATTCAGATGTGGTTGAGGTGGTGTGCTTTATACTGTTTTTGCGTCAGAAGGATGGTTCGTTTATGATTGTTGCTTTCAACCCTGTAACTCATAAAAATAACTACAACGGATGGTGAATACACTCGTAAAGGGTCGATGAGAAATCTCGTTATAGCGAATGGCTCAGTCGTTTTCAGTTCAACACAGAAGAAATTAGACCGTATTGGTATCATCGATTTGAAGACAGGTAACTGTCGAGTTACTGATATTCACTTCCCAAAAGTGAAGGATAAGAATATCTTTGTGCTTGAAAATACCGTGATAGACAATACTATCTATGCGTTGGTAGGAGTAGAGACCGACGTCTATCTGCTTCGTCTGGATATGCAGGGCAATCAGTTAGGTGCAAATAATCTTACAGCTGATGTTGCCGAACGTATCATCTCGGCATCAGTCTCAAAGGCTGGAAACAAGTTCTTTGTTACAGGAACTTACTCAAAGTCGAAGAAAGGTGGGGCGGAAGGTATCTTCTTCTCAGAGCTGAAAGACGATAGATTTAATAATATTAAGTTCTACAACTTTTTGAAGCTAAAGAACTTTACGGAGTACATGAGCGACCGTAAGCAGGCAAAGATTGAACGTAGAAAAGAAAAGGCTGAGAAGGCTGGTAAGGAATATTCGCTGAAGTATCTGATGGCTTCTCACCGCATTATGACGGATGGTAAGGATTATTTCTACCTTGGTGAGGCTTATTATCCTGTTTATTATACAACTTGGATTGGTAATACGGCGGTGACAACCTTTGCTGGTTATAACTATACGCACGCTGTTCTTGCAAAGTTTGATGCAGAAGGCAATCTGCTTTGGGACGAATGCTTCCCAATGGAGCCACGTATAATGCCGATGTATGTGAAGCGTTTTGTGTCAGCAAGTCTGAAGGGAAAGAATGTCAACTGCTCTTTGCTGATAAGAACCGACTGGTTTCAAAACTCTTCAGAAATGCTGATGGAATGTTATTCAAGACCGTACGTCGGAGATTATAGAAACGGATAATGAAGACGAAGATGTAAAGAAGATGCGTTATTCCAACTCTCAGCACTGGTATGGCGATAACTTCCTTGTCTATGGAACGCAGGTGGTGAAGAATTCTAAGACGGGTGAGCGCCGTAAAGTGTTTGCTATTACAAAGTACACAATTAAGTAAAGGAGCTGTGAAGATGATGAAGTATGTGAGAAACGCTGTTTCTACCAGTGCCTTTCTGCTGTTTGTCTGCCTGCTTTGCGTTCCCCGTAGCGCACAGGCACAGGCGTGGGACGGAGAAGGTGATGTGAAAGTTTATGCTGGTATATGCCAATGTTGTAAGCGTCGGGCTTTGAGATTGGCAGTGATTATACGCTCAGTGACTTTATATCAATAGGCGGACAGATAACTTATGTCTCTGTAAAAAGCATGATGATGGGCATAATGGTTTTCTGGTGGGCTATGACCTCAGCTTTATGGGTAATTATCATTGGGCGGAGTGCTGAAGCTGCCATCCGTGACTAGATATCTACACGGATGCTTCTGTCGGTTTGCGGACGGGTGGTTTGCAGGCTGGTGCGTTATAACTTTCAGTGGAGACGTTCGGACTCTGTGGGCAGGTGCGGCAAAACCTCTTCAAAACCTTTGGTGATGACGAGGATTATGGACCTATCTATCAAGGGAAGACAGCCCTCTCGTTGGGTATGACCATCACATTCTGATTTAGTAGAATAGAACAAACAAAGGCTATCGGTGTTTCGATAGCCTTTGATGTTTTGTAAAAGTCTGTTACGCTTTGAGCGTAAAGTCAAAGCGTTGACTTTAAAAGCTACACCATTGTTTGTCGCTGTCCCAATGGAATGTTCTTTGTAAGGTTTATGGTAGCACCTGTGAGGACATCGGTAGCGGTGGTGTGTGAGCCTATCACCTCGGCATAGCGAGCTACGTCGACTTGGATGTCAGCCTTCTACCATTGAGGATGGGTGAGGACAGTCTTTGCCGTTATGTTGACGTGCAAGAACGTAAACACCTTATGTTGAGGAATGAATTGTGTTCTGAACCATTGATGATTACATCGTTGTTCTGTCGCCAATGGAGGAGACGGCTGGTCCAATCAAACATTGCATTCTCGGCTTTTGGTGCGGCTCTTCACGTGAATTTGTTGATCTTATCGCCTGCGAATCCACGGGAAGTCCTTACGTACGTTGCCATCTGTCTTCTCTTTCGCACCATTCATAAGAATTTCAGTACCATAGTAGAGTTGTGGATACGTTTCATCGTCAGCAAGAGGCGTACGCCTGCTTCGAAAGCCGTTGTATCCTTGCTATTGCCAAGGTAGCGGTCTGTATCGTGATTCTCCGATGAATGCCATCACAGAAGATGGGTCAGTGTAGAGGTAATCATGCAGAGAGAGTTGTAAATGCGGTTCCAGCCCTTCCACCAGTCGTCTGTTTCCTCGTTCTTTGCCTGTGAGAGACGGTCAGAAAAGCGAAGTCCATTACGGTTTTTAGATAGCTGTTGAGGTCAGATGGTTTGCTGTCTTTCTGCCAAGCTGCCGTGTAAGCAGGTTCTGTGCCATGTTTCGCCAACGAGTGTTGAAGTTAGGATATTTCCTGATTGGAACCTTCATCCATTCAGCCATAGCTTTCGGTCGGCGTAAGGATAAGTGTCCATACGAATTCCATCGATACCTACGGTCTCAATCCACCAAATAGAATTCTGAATCAGATATTTGATAACGTGTGGATTGCGCTGGAGTTGAGGTCAGGCATAGACGATACAAACCATCCGTCAACAGTCTCTGCCATATCCACCTTGCTGGCGTATGGGTCGAGAACAGGAGTGAGCTTGTAGCTTGTTTGTAGCCCATAGTTAGGGCTATTAAACCAGTCTTTTGATGGATAGTCTTTGATAGTCTTGCCGTTCTCATCAATACGTGTACCCTTAGCCCAAGGATGATAGTCACCGCAATGGTTGAAAATCATATCCATAACCACTCTTCAGTCCCTTCTTATGACATTCGTCAATGAGTGCCTTGTACTCTTCATTGGTACAAGCGAGGTCAACACGATAGTAGTCGGTTGTTGCGTAACCGCTGGTAGGTGCTGTATTTTCCATCGTCGGCAGGGCGATCATTCTCTAATACTGGCGTAAACCAGAGTGCTGTAACACCAAGGTCGGTGAAGTAATCGAGGTGCTGACGGAGTCCTTCGAGGTCGCCACCGTGTCGAAGACTTGGCTCGTTACGGTTGCAGAGCTGGTCCTCCATCCCTTTGATTATGTCGTTCTTTGGGTTGCCATTAGCGAAACGGTCGGGCATTAGCATATAGAGAACATCCGAAATATCAAAGCCTTTGCGGTCTGACCCTGCCATCTCGCGACCTTCAATTGGTACTTCTTATCGTCTTTTTACCATTCTTATTAGAGAAAGTTAGGGCTATCTCACCTGGTTTCGCTCCTTTTAAGTTAAGATAGATAAGGAGGTAATTAGGCGAATCGAGTCGTACAAGCGAGTCAATCTTTATGTTAGGGGAGTCTGTTGATACGTCCGCAAACTTGATATCCTTGCCATATACCATTAGCTGTAACGTTGGGTCTTGCATATCAGCAAACCAGTTGGTGGGGTCAATGCGTGTTACGTTGGGTGCTATTGTACGATTATTGCCTTTCTTTTTGACTACTGTATTATTGTGAGCACTCATAGGAATCGATAAGAAAATATGTATAAAAAGAATCTTTCAACTCCTTTGGAGCGTGGAAGGTTAGGACAATTGGTTATTTTGTTTGACGTTTCATTATAGATAAATTGTTCTGCTGTGGTATATGGCTTATAGGGTTAATTAGCCTTATTAGCCTTATTAACCCAATATCCTGACAGCTATTAATAATCTGCTGGGTGAGTCAATACTCCTCGTTGAGGAGGGAAGTGGCAAAAGTAGTTAGCTCTTTAATCGTGTAGGATAAGAGCTGATCGCCCATCAACCATTACCTCTCCACCTTCCATCTTGCCAAGTCCAGCTTCGTTAATTTCGCCATTTGCGCAGACGATGGTGTACTGTCCCTTAGGGATGTTGACCAGTGCGAAGCTCCTTGTTAGCATTGAGGATAACGTGATGATTCTCCCCACTTGTCGCCACCAGCGTGGTCTTTTCAGACGGAAAGCAACCAAACAGTCCTGTACAGGAAGGAACTCAAGATGCTTCCTGAACGAGGTCGGCTTTTGCTCAATCGGAAGGCTGGATGAGCCTTTGCGGAGGTTGATGAGTCCACTGTAATAGTTGAATACCTGTGGATAAATCTTGAGGTTATTCCCTAATCAAGATGGTTGATACTGATCAGGTGAATTAAATGAGTTATGCACTCCTTTTCTTGTTACGAAGCATCTCCTCACCAGAGAGCATCAAAGGCACACCTGTGATGTGAACACTGGCTGTTTGGGCAAGTTCATCTAAACGAATCAACTCATTTTCATCATATTCTGCCTCTGGAATAGATGCTTTCAGGCGGTCAACAAGACACATATCATCGTGACAACTGACGTAGCAATCATCTGTAGGTTCAGAGCTACAGGTTTCTTAGAGTAATTTACCTGAATAGTCTACTTGTGGATGATTAATCATACCTGCAATACTCGCCTTTAAACTCTCTTCCAAGCCTAGCACCACCAAGAAAACCGAGCTTATGGTCGTCAGAAATGGTCCACGCAATGCGTCACGGATGTCATCAGAGAAGGCTGCAGATGCTCGCATCTGTGGAATGGCAGCTTTCATCGCCAATTTCTCCCGCTGAGGATAAGCACAGTTACCAGCACTCCATCCCTCGCCATGAGACCAAATATCTCTGGGTCGATTGCATTGAGTTCACGACGGATATCGTTCATCGTCTGAATGTCATGTACCCCCATAAGGTCTACACGGAAACCATCAATGTGATACTCATTTACCCAATATTTCATTGACTCCAACATATAATCGTGCATCAGAGGATGCTCTACGCAGTCTCATTGCCACATCCTGTGCCGTTTGATGGTGTGCCATCAGCATTATATCGGTAGTAAACCTCAGGGTAAGTGCGCTCAAAGTTGCTGTTTGTCAGGTCGAAGTGTGATTGTAAACAACGTCAAGTATAACCCTTATACCCGCCTTGTGCAATGCCTGTACCATCTGCTTGAATTCCATGATGCGACGTGTTGGCAGATCCGCATCATACGAATAGCTACCTTCTGGTACGTTATAGTTCAGTCGGGTCATATCCCCAATTATACTGTGGTACGTCTGGCTTGGATTCATCTACTGATGCGAAGTCGAATGAAGGGAGGATATGAACAGCGTTGATACCCAACTTCTTTAAGTGATTAATAGCCTTCTGTTCTGTCAGGGCAAGGTATTTGCCCTTGTGCATTAAGCCGGATGAAGGGTCAATAGAGAAGTCACGATGATGCAGTTCGTAGATGATAAGGTCTGCCGGACTCTTGAGTTGGAACTCGACGGTCAGCTTTCCCAGACCTATTGGGTCAGTCTCCTTCATATCAATCACAGCACCACGTCCACCATTACAGCCGACCGCCTTAGCAAAGACACCTGGTGTCTCACCGCGTCCGATATCAAAAGTATAAAACTTACCTTTGAGGTTTCCCTTCACAGTGGTTGTCCAAGTGTTATCACCACTCTGCGTAAGTTTCATCTTCTTGTAGGCTTTTCCACCTCGTCCTGCCTCATAAAGGCGGAGCGTTGGTTTAGAGGAGCGTTGAGACGGAAGGTTGTCTCACTTGGAGAATAGGACATCTCGTTGAATCGCTGCTGTGCTGCAACATTCTGTGAGAGTATGAAAGCAGCAACTGATGCTGCAAGCTTAGATTTTATTCTCATAGGGCTTGGGTGTTGAATGTTAGGTGTTGGGTGTTGAATGATGGGTGATGATGAATTGGGTGTTAGGTGTTGGGTGTTGAATATTAGGTGATGATGGACAGTTATAAGAAATAATAATATCCATCATCACCTATTCTTGTTATCGACCAGCCTGATAGAGGAGGTCTGTTATCTGTTCGTTGAAAGCCTTATTCTTCATCAAGTCTTCAATGCCAACGTGCATACGGTAACGCCAATAATGCTTTTGATTAGCTGGGACATTGATTCGCCCAGCGTTAGGGTCAGGCAAACGGAGTTCCTCATCAATACTCATCCAGTCCTGAATACCAAGGATACAGAGCAAACTTGGCGATGTCAGGTGACGGCTTACGATGTCTCTTGCCAACCAGCCTGGCAGTGGGTGAGGTGCTGGACCGCCACGATGTAACGTGTTATTGAAGCAATCTTGCGTGCGTCCCCAGTCTTCATCCCACCACTGACGTAGGTTGGCATATCGTGTTGAGATGGTGCAGACACTGCGGTAAGGGTTTTCACCAAGATTACTAAAGCGTGCTTTCGGGTCTTTTGGCATACTCTGAATTTCAAGACTAAGGATGCGTGGTTCGTTCAGCCCATGCAACGCAATCAGGAACCATTCCCAAGTCCTCGGCACAGACAGCATACGAGTTGCATTCACCAACTTCGGTAACTTCTTCATTGCTCCTGATACCAGAACTGGTTGTTGCGACGATAGTAATCGTTGTAGAGCTTGATGAATATAGCCTTATCGCTATCGTAAAGACTCCTCGTAAATGAAGTCGAACTGTACACTGATACGTGGACTGGAAGCGGTTTGGGTCCTATGGTCACGAACGAAGAGAACGTTACTAATCAATGCGTAAAGTCCGTCGCGCAACCAGATGTCAACATCAGAGTTCTTACCCAGCAAATGCTTTCTCAACCTTTCGTGTATCATACTCTGACGCATCTTGTATCTATCGCTCATACGTGTTCAACATACTTCGTCTTATCTCATCAGCGTGTTCACGGAAGATGCGATCGAGCACTCAATCGGCGATGAATGGTTCTGTAAAGAGTTCCTCTTGCCAGTGTAAACCGTAGCCTTCAATCTCCTCACGGCTCATACCGAGTGAAGGTGAGAACTGACCGAGTAACCCATGTACTGAGTGAATAGGAATCTCCCAGATACGGAAGAAGCCAAGAACATGGTCAATGCGGTAGCATCAGTATTAGCCATATTCTGAAGTGGTTAATCCACCACTGGCAACCATCCTTTATCATCTCATCCCAGTTGTATGTAGGAAACCCCAGTTCTGACCATTTATCGAGAAGTCATCAGGTGGAGCACCTGCCTGACCGTTAAGGTTGAAGTAACGTGGTTCTGTCCATACGTCACAGCCATAGCGGTTGACACCGATAGGAATATCACCTTTAAGGATAATCTATGTGCCTGTGCATATTCGTGCACTGCTTTTGGCTGAGTACTCTAGTACAAACTGTACATAATAGAAGAAGGCAACCTCCTTGTAAGCCTTGTCCTTAGGGTTAGATAAAGCCTTGCGGTCAGCCTCGTTCCATTGCTTGTGGTCTGACCAGTGGGAGAAGTCGGCTGTTCCGAACTTGTCTCTCATATATGAATATTGTTAGCGTATGTTTCAAACCAACTCTGTTTCAGCAAAAGAATGATTTGAAAGCAGCTACTTTCGAGCACCTTCTCACCTTCCTGTTCAAACAGCAGGCGGAGGTATTCTGTCTTTGCATCGTTCACACGCTCATAGTCAATCTGTGGCAGTGCGTTAAGGTCTTTGCGCAGTTTCTCAAATTTCTCAGCCTGCTTCTTTGTCTTTCAAAGCTGGTAATGCCGTAAGGTCAACATACTGTGGGTGAAGGGCAAAGATTGAGATGCAACTATATGGATAAGAGTCTGTCCAAGTGTGCGTGATAGTTGTGTCGTTGATAGGGGAGAATTTGTAACGCACGCTGGTTGGTCATACTCACCCAGTCAACCATCTTCTTTAAGTCGCCAAAGTCGCCGATACCGAAAGCTCGTCTCCGTACGAAGCGAGAAAACTGGTACCAAAGTTCCGGCAATACGAACGGCTGGGAGTGAAAAGCTGCCTCTGCCAACTCATATACAACTATGTCGCTTTCATCCATTGTTGGCAATACCAATGTGCGGTTGTTACTATATCTCCCATACAAGATTCTCATTATTATCGTTGCTCTTAATGAAGAATTTTAGCTCGGGTTGGTCACCAACAAGTTTTGTAGCATCTAAGGTATAGCTCCACTCATTGATATTGTGCTGCACCATCTTCAATGCCTTTTTATGCGTTCCAAGCACCTAATGCAGGCTCAGCACTCTACAAGATAAAGATCATCTGAAGCAGCTAACTGTGGCGCACGAACCTTTAACGTTACAGCTAGAGAAGTTGTTGAGCTTATCTCGATCAACTTCGCCAGCAACACAATCCGTAATGGCAGAAGCATAAAGGTAAAGCGTTATCAGGAATATCACTCAATGGTCGTAAAACACAATAATTCAGACTGCGTGTTCAGTATCAAAGTCCAATCGATGATTGATTACACCCCATTCTTTTCGCTGTTCGGTATCGCCACAGAGAATGCTTAGAAAATACTCGCATATGCGTTCCCGGCTTTGCTTCTTTCTTCACTTACCTCCCAGTGGTAGCCATCGGCAGTGCGCCATTCTATACTGTGAGGCCTCTGAGTAGCCCCCATGGGTATGTTGACCCGTAATAATGTTCAGGACAAGGTCTTGTCCATAATAGGTCTGATAGTCTATGTGAAACTGTATATTCATAGAGTTGGGTTAGTTATTTTTCGTCAAAGATAAGAATATTAATCAAAAGCAATACTCTTTACATGATTTATATCAATTTTTGCGCAATCGTTTGCATGATAATGCATTGAGGATAGCTTATGGCTAATAAACTATTGCCTTATAAGTATAAATAAACCTACTTTGCGCTGCTTTCTAACGATATTTCACTTGCGTGTCAGTGCTCTGCACCAATGGTGTTAGGCGTCCGCACCATTGGTGTTGGGCATGGGCACAGTTGTTAGAAATGGTAAATGGGCTATGGGTTTGGGGTTATAAGGTCTATTTCTACACCTTGCTTCATCTTTTAAAAAGACGGCCTCTATCATTGTTTTATCTGATGAAATAGCTTTAAAGCAGGTGTGTGTAGACCTGAAGGCATACTAAGAAGATGGAAAAGACATATGTTTTTATTTATAACCGTTTTGTACTTGTAGTTTCCCTCTTTTACGGACTGCATCCAGAAGATAGTGTGCTAAAAGTAAGTCTTCTATATAATATGACACACGAGAAAGGCGAGACTTATCTCTCCAAATCTTTGAAGCCCTAAGGTAAGTCCATAACTGGTTGTATGCTTTCTTTTTACAAAAATGGAAAAAGATGAGGAAAAGGTGCGCTAAAACTCTTTTAGCGCACCTTTAAAGTCAGAGAGATTATAAAAAGTTATCGTTACCCTTGTTCTGCAGGACGATGAACCTTGATGATTCCAACGGATAAAGCTCCGAGGAAGAGGAAACGCCTGCTACAATCATCATATTACTTTGTACGGAACCAACCAGGTGAAGTATCACTCCACCAATAGCGGCAGCGACAATCTGCGGAATACAGATGGTTCCGTTGAAAAGTCCGAGATAAGTTCCCATGTGTCCATAACCCTCAAGTGCATTGGTCACTAAGGTGAATGGCATTGCCAATATAGCTGCCCAAGCGCATCCGATGAGGAGGAATGGGATGAACATAACATACTGGTTGTGTACGAAAGCTGCGAGGACAAAGCCTATTGCACCTAAGATAAGCGAGAATGCGTATGCCAGTTTTGCGTTCTTAAACTGTGGAAGAACCATTGCCCAGAGCACTGAGCCGATAGCTTGTACAGCGAAGAGAATACCTACCCAGTTGCCTGCTTCTTGATAACCCTTTGTCATAGTTGCATCATGTGCAAGCATATCTACACCCCAGCAGTTAGCTGCAACGGTTCCAGTTAGTGTAGGTCCACATATACATAAAGGCGAGACCAGCTAAAGAATTGTACCAAACCCACTTTCCAAAATGTAGATGGTGCATTCTTCAAGAGGGTAAAATGGATTTGTCTTTGAGTTTTCCTCTTTGTTCTTTACACTATGGTATTCTGCATACTCCTTTTGGTAGGCATCTCCTTTACCTTAGCTGTGGTATAGATGACACAAAGGATGAGGATGGCTGCACCGATGTAGAAAGAATAGACTACAGAGTCAGGAACGACACCTGAAGGTGCTTGATTGGAAATACCTAAGAAGGTGAAGAAGAATGAATACATAACCTGCGATAGAGCCTGCATTGCAGAGGAAGCTCTGAATAGAGTAGGCGAGTGTCTTCTGTTTCTCGTTGACCATGTCGCCCACTAACATCTTAAAGGGTTGCATTGCCATATTGATACTTTCTGTGTCAAGGAACATCAAGGAGATGAGTCCAAACACCATAGCCGTTGAGACTCGCCATACCAAAAGAACCAGCATTTGGTAGTAGACACATTACGAGAACGGCAACGGCAGCACCGACGAAGAGATAAGGGACGCGGCGTCCGAAGCGTGTCCACGTCATGTCAGAGAGCGAGCCGACAATCGGCTGTACAACGATACCCATCAGCGGAGGGAGTATCCAGGCAACTAAGGTTACGAGGGTCGGCACCTAAGGTCGCAAAAATGCGAGAAATGTTAGCACTTTTGCAGAGCGTATGCAATCTGCACTCCGAAGAATCCGAAGCTGAGGTTCCAAAGTTGCTAGAAGCTTAAGTTAGGTTTTTGTTTCATTATTATGTTAGTTTTTGAGCTCCTTAAGTCCCTCTGAAGGGGAAGTACAGAAGCTTGTGTTGTTTTTATCTTTTGAAGAGGGGACTGTTGGACTTATTAGGGCTAATTAGGCTTCATAAGCCCAATTTGTCTCAGCACTCCCTCCTTTGAGGGGTTGGGGGAGGTTTCACTGTGTTGTCCCTCTAATAATCAGTTTTGTTCTCACTCACACGTTTCTCTACTCTGTTCTTAGGTAATCTTCCTTCTACCCTGATCAACGAGGATGCTTGCAGCTTCTTCGCCCACACGTGTACCCCGTTGTTCAACTGTTGTTAACATGGGGTCGCAAGCGATGGCACGCTGTCCGTTAGTGAAACCGCAGATAGAGACGTCTTCGGCACACGAAACCCTAATCGTTTGCAGGAATAGAGAATACCGATAGCCGTGTCGTCGCGTTGACGGCAAAGAAAGCATCTGGTGGCTCAGGAAGATGCATCACGTCAGGAGTGATAGTTTCAGCATCCGTTCTGTTGTCGCAGTTCTTTATCAGTTGCTCGTCAGGGTGTATACCATTCTTCAGTAAGCATCACGATATCCGTTGTAACGGTTCTTTCCGATTTCCATTGTTAGCAATGTGCCGTAATAGGCAATACGCTTACACCCTGTACTAACGAGGTGTGTGACGGCAGTAAAGGCCCCTCTATAATCATCAACAACTACTCGACTGGCATTTACACCCGTACTGATGCGATCGTAGAATACCAAAGGTACACCTTTATCTATGAGTGTTTGGAAATGATTGTATTTAGTAGTATTCTTGGCTGAGAGACAATGATGCCACAGACCTTACTCTCTGAGAATGTTTGACAGATTTTTACTTCATTCTCATAGTTCTCCCGGCTCTGTGCAACCATAATCCGATAGCCACGTAAGGATGCTTCTTCTTCGATCCCCTGAAAGGATGGATGAGAAATAGAAGTGCTCAAATTGCGGAATGATAACACCGATAATCTTAATCGGCTGTACCTTACTTTGCGCAGGCTCTCTGCAATAATATTAGAAAGAAGTTATGTTCGCGTGCGTACCTTTTTATCTCTTCACGTTTTTCGGCAGAGATACGAGTACTATCTTTGAGTGCACGAGAGACGGTAGCGACGGAAACACCAAGCTCTCGTGCTATATCTTTCATTGTTATGTCGGTTGAGTCACTCATGCGATTTAGCCTTGTTTTTAGTCTGCCATTTGTTTTATATCGCAAATATACATATTTTTATAAATTCTTTGACCTATATCAATTTATTTATTTTTATATTTGTATGCGCAATCGTTTGCATTGTTTTTGTAGTGATTTTAAAGCGAAAAAGCATAAAGTAGCTTAATATCAACTATCTTTGCAGAAGAAAAGCCTATGAAATGGCTATTAACCTAAATTTTGATCAAACTAAATGATATTACTTTAATCAATTTATAAATTACTTTTAACAATAAAAGATGAAGCAGGTAAAATGTAAATTTCCTGTTAGGATATTGACTCTGTTGTTGGGTCTATTCCTTTCAGTTAGTGCCTCTTTGCACGAGTCTACGATTACCGACAGGTGAAGGATGCTACTGGCGAGCCAGTCATTGGTGCTTCTGTCCTTATCAATGGACATCAAATGGTACTCATGACCGACCTGATGGTAACTTCTCTGTCAATGCATAGTCGGGTGCTACTTTTGACAATCTCTTACATTGGTTTCCAGAAACAACAGGTGGCTGCAACCAATGGTATGGTAATTACACTTCAGGAAGACCAAGCACAGCAGATGAATGAGGTTGTTGTTATTGGTTACGGTGCTGTTAAGAAGAGTGACCTTACGGGTTCTGTGACAGCTTGAAACCAGATAGCAAGAATAAGGGTCTTGTTGTTAATGCGCAGGATATGCTTGCTGGTAAGGTTGCCGGTGTGAGTGTGACAAGCGATGGTGGTACTCGAGTGGCGGTGCTAACATTCGTATTCGTGGTGGTTCTTCTTTGAACGCATCTAACAATCCACTGATTGTTATTGATGGTGTGCTATGGACCAGACAGGTGTCAAGGGTGTAAGTAACCCATTGTCTCTTGTAAACCCACAGGATATTGAGTCTTTCAACGTTTTGAAGGATGCTTCTGCTACTGCAATCTATGGTTCTCGTGGTTCAAATGGTGTTATCATCATTACAACAAAGAAAGGACGTCGTGGCTTACAGGTTTCTTATAATGGTAGCTTTACTGTTAGTAGAAATTCAAAGAATCTTGATGTGTTGTCTGCTGATGAGTATCGTAGCCTTATTGCAAAGAAGTTTGGAACAGATCTTTATACACTCGACTCAAATGGTAATAAGGTTCCAACAGCTTATTCACGTCTTGGTAATGCTAACACTAACTGGCAGAACGAAATCTTCCGTACAGCGCTTAGCCATGACCACAACGTAGCTGTTTCTGGTCAGGTTGGTGACTGGTTGCCTTATCGTGTTAGTGCAGGCTACACACATCAGCAGGGTATCATTAAGACTTCTAACTTTGAGCGTTTCACTGGAGCATTGACATTGAACCCTTCTCTCTTGAATGACCACTTGAAGGTTACATTGAATGCTAAGGGTATGTGGACAAAGAACCGCTATGCTGATGGTGAGGCTATCAAGGCAGCACGTCAGTTTGATCCAACACAGCCTCGTCTATGCGTCTGGTTATGACAACTTCGGTGGCTACTACCAGTGGCTTGATGATGGTACAGCTCTCAAATGATAGCAGCTGGCCAAAGACCCACTATTCATTGGCAACAAAGAACCCTGTGTCTATTCTTAACCCAAAAGAACGACCGTGCTATCAGCCGCGACTTCCTTGGTAGTGCCGATGTTGATTATAAAGTTCATGGCTTTGAAGACCTTCGTTTCCACGTTACTGCAGGTGTTGATGTTGCTAAGGGACGTCAGGTAACAGATGTTGATCCAGCCTCTCCACAGGCAATCTATTATGGTTCTTATGGATGGGAATCACAGTTGAAACGTAACATGCAGCTCTCTGCATACGCTCAGTACTACCACGATTTCAATGATAAAGCAAAGAATCACTTCGATATCATGGCTGGTTATGAGTGGGCACACTTCTGGCATAACACTAAAAACGCTTATTGGAGTTACTATCCATCAACAAACAGAGATGCAACTCTTGCAGGTAAACAACGCAACTATGCACCTTATTACTATGCGACAGAGAACTACCTTGTATCCTTCTTCGGTCGTGCAAACTGGTCTTTGATGGATGGTCGTTATATGGTAACTGCAACCGTACGTAATGATGGTTCTTCACGTTTCAAGGAGCATTGGGCAACGTTCCCATCATTCGCTTTCGCATGGCGTATCAATGAAGAGAACCTTTTCAAGCAGATTGACTGGTTGTCAGACTTGAAACTTCGTCTCAGCTGGGGTATGACTGGTCAGCAGGAAGGTATCGGCGACTATAATTACTTCGCGATATACGAAATGAATACAGGTAATGAATCTACCTATCCAATTGCTGGTAATGGTTCTTTGGCTCGTCCAAAGGCATACGATCCAAACTTGAAGTGGGAGACAACTACCTCTTATAACGTAGGACTTGATTGGGGTATTCTCAAGCAGCGCCTCACAGGTAGCGTTGATTGGTACTACCGTAAGACCACCGACTTGCTCAATAGTGCAACCGTACCAGCAGGTGCTAACTTCCGTAATCAGGTAATGAGCAACATTGGTTCTATGTATAATATGGGTGTTGAAACAAGTCTCCACTGGTTGGCAGTGAACGCTAAGGACTTCAACTGGACAATGGATTACAACTTCACCTATAACTATATAAGATTACTAACCTTAATGGTGGTAGCGACCCAAACTACTTTCAGTACCATAGGTGGTATCTCTGCTGGTACTGGTGGTAACATTCAGGCACAGCATGTAGGTAATGCAGTTAACTCTTTCCACGTATTCCAGCAGGCATATGATAAGAATGGCAAGCCGTTGGAGGGTGTAGTTGTCGACCGCAACAGCGATGGTAAGATTACCGATGCAGATAAGTACTACTACAAGGCACCTGCAGCACCAGTAACGATGGGCTTTTGCTTCTCGTTTCGAGTATCGCAACTGGGACCTTGGTTTGCACTCCGTGCAAGTCTTGGCAACTATGTTTACAATGATGCTTTTGCAAGTACTTCAATATGTCTAACTCAGAAATATTTGTAAATAGCAAGTACCTTGTGAACCGTCCAACAGATGTAGTGAGCAGACAACTGGTTGTCATCAGCGACTACATCTACTCAGACAGACTATTGGGTACAGAATGCTTCTTTCTTAAAGATGGATAATATAACCTTTAGTTATAGCTTCGCTAATCTTCTCAAGCAGGGCTCATGGAATGGTATTACTGGTCGTATTTATGGAACTGTGAATAACGTGTTCTGCCTTACTAAGTATAAAGGTCTCGACCCAGAGGTGTTCAATGGTATTGACAACAACCTCTATCCACGTCCAATCTCATTCATCTTGGGTTTGAACCTGAATTTCTAAATCTATAAAAAGAGTAAAGACAATGAATACTAAATTCAAATATATATTCTCATAGCAGCACTTTTTGCTGTCAGTAGGGTTCACCTCTTGTACAGGCGATTTTGGATGTAACACCAATTGATCCAAACCTTAATACAAAGGAAAAATACGTCGCCAGAAAGCGCATTCAATAAGCGTTATGCTCATATTGCTATGGCTGGTAACGGTGGAGCTAATGGTGATAGCGATGTTGACGGTATTGACGGTGGAACCAGTGGTTACGTACGTCAGCTGTTCAATTCACAGGAGTTAACCACCGATGAGGCTATCTGTTCATGGGGTGACGAGGTATTCTAACTTCAACTTCAATAGTTATGACGCTTCACATCCAATGTTGAGGGCTTTTTACTATCGTCTTTATGTGGGTATCACCTATTGCAATCAGTATCTTGCAGACTTCGGTGACTACAACGCAACGATGTCAGCAGAGGTTCGTTTCATTCGTGCTTTGAATTATTACTATCTCTGGACGGATGGGGTAATGTTCCTTTCACAACAGCAATATCTTCTGCTAAGCCTGCTCGCATCCAGCGTGCAGACCTTTATAAGTGGCTTATTGATGAGTTGAAGAATGAGGTTGAGCCTAAACCTGAACGATGCAAGTCCTAAGACTTCAGCCACTACTGGTTATGGTCGTGTCGACAAAGCTGCTGCTTGATGCTCTTGGCTCGTCTTTATATGAATGCTGAGGTTTATACAGGTACTGCTGATTGGGCTAATGCTAGTTATATGCAAAGAAGGTTATTGACTCTCCTTATAAGCTCTATACCACCAAGAAAGGACAGTGGAGTGCTTATCAGCAACTCTTCATGGGCGATAATGGAGAGAATGGTGCTTCTGTTGAGGCTGTCTTTCCCAATCCTTCAGGATGGTTTGAAGACTACTCATATGGTACAACCTCTACCTTATGGCTGGTTCTAACGATAACAGCGAGCATATCAAGAGTGCTACTATTGCTGGTAACAGCACAACTGGCGGTTGGGCTGGTAACCGTATGCGTACAGACCTCGTACTGAAGTTCTTCCCCAAATAACGATGCTCCTAATGTTGCTGCATACGCTGCTGCCAGCAGCTGCAGATGACGATCGTGCCCTCTTCGATGGTGAAGGTCGTAATGTAAGCAATGGTAACGATGAGAAGAGTGTAAAGAAATTTACCAATGGATTCTCTGTTTGTAAGTTTAATAACTTCAAGACGGACGGCAGTGCAGGTCATAACTCACTCTTCCCAGACGCCGACTTCTTCCTCATGCGTGCTGCTGAGGCTTACTTGATGTATGCTGAAGCAGATGCACGTCAGAACAATGGAACGACAACTGCACAGGGAACTGCTTATATCAATGCGCTCCGTACGCGTGCTAATGCTACTACTCAGACCGCTTATTCACTCCGTCAGATCTGTGACGAGTGGAGTCGTGAGTTCTACTTCGAAGGCTTGCGTCGTACAACACTTATCCGTTTCGGCTACTTTGGTGGTAATGTTAATTACAACTGAGCTGGAAAGGGTGGTGGAAGAGTGGTCGTAACTTCGACTCTCACCTCAATCTCTTCCCAATTCCGACAAGTGATATGGTTGCTAATAGCAACTTGATTCAGAATACTGGGTATTAATTAAGGTGTAATCAATGGCTGAAAAAGTCTGATGAAAAACCGTGATTGAATCTCTCGGAAATCATCATTGCAAATCTTTTCATGAAAATAAATGTTTTTCTTCATGAAAATAAATATTTCCACTCGTGAAAAATAATTATTTCTTTTCATGAAAAGAATTCGCCAACAAGACTCTAATATGACTAACTTCATGGTTAATAAAGACGTTCTGGGACTTAAAAAGGCATTGAAAAGACGTACTACTGAATAATAGAAAGTAAACGATTAAAGAATAATCAATATGAAATCAATAATTGTCATCGTTGCTGCTGGTGCAGGTGTGGCACTGTTCTCTGCCTGTGACAAGGACTTGGACAACAATCCAGTTCTTCAGTCACCAAAGACATTTATTCTGAACACACCAGCTTACGCTGCACAAACAATAGATTTTAAAGGTTGCTGAGAGCCTGAAGTTCACATGGTCGCAGCCTGAATATGGTTTCTAGTAGCTGCTGAATATGGTATGCAGTTCTCAACTACCAACACTTGGACAAAGTCTGTGGACGCTGTTGTTGATATGGATGCTGAACGTGGTAACTATGCTGCTGTTGGTTCGCCAACAGGTACAGCTTCTACCTCTGTTCCTGCAACCGACCTTGCAACGGCTATTCAGAAGATGGAACGCTATGAGGAGACCACTGTCCCTGCAACACAGGAACTCTACGCACGTGTTTACTCATTAGTAAATGGTGATACATCTACTCTAACCCTGTAAAGATGAGTGTTGCTCCTTATTATGTTGAGCTTTCTGACGCTCCAGTTGAGACTTGGTATCTCGTCGGTGGTTCGTTCGGTGATGGTTCATGGGGGTAATGATCAGGTAGTTCCATTGTTGCCAATGGAAGGTCAGGAATATGACAAGAAGACTGGTAAGGGCGTTATCTCTGGACTGGTTACTATCAACAGCAGGCTTCAAGTTGAAGAAGAACCCTGCAAATTGGAATGATGGTGAGGTTGGACACAGGTGCAAGCTTTTGGTGATTTTACCTATAATAGTGGTGGATCAACAGATATTCAAGTACCAACAGCAGGCTACTATACGATTACATCTCGATACAAAGAATCCTAAGTTGAAGATCGTTCCTTACACAGGAGCCGCACCTACTGTCTATACTTCAATGGCGTTGCTCGGCAAGCACGATGGATGGACTGTTGCTGGTGGTACACCAATGACTGCAGAGACATCTGTTGTTGAGAACCACGATTGGAAGGCTACTGTGACCTTTAATGAAAAGTCTACTGGTGCTGATGGTGAGGGCTGTAAGTTCGCTGCTAACGGTACTTGGGACGTAAACTGGGGTTCTGAAGCATTCCCATATGGTGTTGCAAACGAAGGGCGGTAAGAATGTTCGCTAATGGTAAGGGATACTTACACTGTTTACTTCAACGACATTACTGGTCAGTATTCTTTCGTAAAGCAGTAATTTATTAAAGATGATAATAGAGGTGTGTCAGCAGACACAATCAGCAAGACACCCTTATCACATAACAAGAAGAATCGAAATGAAGAAATTATTAATCATGGCAAGTGCCGCATTGCTCCTTGCTTCTTGCGGTAGCGATGAATATGAAGCATGGTCTGCTCCACAGAGTAACAGCGCAGAGACTGCCAGTACAGTTACGTTTACTGTAAGTCAAGCAGCTGCCATCAACTTCAATACAGAGACAGCAGACTCCAGTTCAGCTGTTTTGTTCCAAAGGTTGTTTCAACACATCCTGTTGCTCAGTCGTTGACCGCTTTTGCTTTACTTATAACGGCAAGACGGCAACACTCAATGCAAAGTGAGAGCGGTAAGGTGAAGAGTACAGAACTTGTTTCTGCCGTAGAGAACCTTTATGGCAAGAATGGCGACCTACATAAGGTGGCTGTGACTGTGACGGACAAGGTGAAGCTGGTTCGTGGTGAGGGCTTCAGCCTTACACAGAATGTTACTGCAAGTGTGACCTGTGTTGCACCAGCTTTCACACAGTATCTTTACATGTCAGGCGATGCTAACGGCTGGTCGTTCAGCAATCCGCTTTATAGCGCAGCTGGTGACGGCAAGTACACTGGCTTTATGTATCTCAACCAGAATGGCTTTAAGTTCGCAACCCAGCAGGACTGGAACGGTACTGACTATGGTACAGGTCTCGTAGAGAAAGGTAGCAACATCGTGATGACTGAGCCAGCAGGATTCTATAAGGTAGATGTTGACCTCACATCACAGGCGCTTACCTACACAGCTATTAGTCGTGTTGGTGTTATTGGTTCTGCAACAGCAGGTGGCTGGAGCAGCGATCAGGCAATGACCTACAATGCTACTGATAAGTGTTGGGAGATTAAGGGCATCACATTGACCGCTGGTGAGATGAAGTTTCGCGCTAACAATGATTGGGTATTAGACTGGGGTGGCTCATTGACTGATATTACTTTCAAGGGTGGTAACATCAATGTTGCAGCTGGTAAGTATAATATTAAGCTCTATCTCTTGTGTGATACGAAGTCGCACTGTACAATGGAGACAGCTCCTTAATTACTTGAATTTAGATAAAATGATAAGAGTGTGCCGAAGGATTGTTCGACACACTCTTTCTTTTTATGGCTTTTGAAGAGAAACTATTGGGTACTTGGGGATTAGTTTTCTGTTCATGAAAGTGCAAACGATTGCATTTTTAAAATGCTTAGAAACACAGTTGTTTGCGGATATTGTGTTTGGTAAATCATTATCTTTGTACACATAGACTGTAAACAACTAAAAACGAAATCTATATGAAACGTAAACTCGTGTTTTTATATGCTTTAGTATTCTCCCTTTGTACAATGTCACAGGGTTGGCCTGCTGGTTATGGTGGCGTAATGCTACAGGGTTTTTATTGGGATTCGTTCGATGCTTCCCAGTGGACTGTTTGGAGAAGAAAGCTAATGACTTCTCTGGTTATTTCGATCTTGTATGGGTTCCGCAGAGTGGTAAGGCTGCTGCAACAAAGTCAATGGGCTATGATCCGCTCTATTACTCAATCAGAACTCTACTTTCGGTACGGAGGCAGAGTTGAGGAGTATGATAACTACCTTTAAAAACAAGCAGATTGGTACGATTGCTGATGTGGTTATCAACCATCATGGAACGAATAATGGATGGTTTGGTTTCCCTGCAGAAGTGTACAAGGGAGTGACTTATCAGAACCTTTCTACGGATGTTTGTGCTGATGATGACGGTGGAGCAGCTGCCACAGAAGCAAGAAGAGCGGGCACTCAGCTCAGTCAGAACAATGACGAAGGAGAAGGTTGGGGCGGTATGCGCGACCTTGATCATAAGAGTACGAACGTTCAGAACATAGTTAAGGCATACGAAAATTTCTTGCTTAATGACCTTGGTTATGCTGGTTTCCGTTATGATATGGTGAAAGGATTTGCTGCTTCTCATGTTGGTAATTATAATACAGTGGCTAACGTTACTTACTCTGTTGGCGAGTATTGGGACGGCAATGCGAATACTGTAAAGGGGTGGATTGATGCTACTGGTAAGAAGAGTGCAGCCTTCGACTTTGCTTTCCGCTATGCTGTTCGTGATGCTATCAATCAGAATAATTGGAGTGTGCTTAACGAATCGAGAACAACTGGAATCAATGTTGATAATGGTGCTTATAAGCAGTATGCTGTTACTTTCGTCGAAAACCATGATGTTCAAGACAGAGGAACGACGAGCGGTTACACTCCAGACCCTATCCGAAAGGATACGCTTGCAGCCAATGCCTACTTGTTGGCTATGCCCGGAACACCTTGTGTTTTCTATACCCATTACCTTGCTTACCCAAAGGATATAAAGGCAATGATTGATGCTCGTAAGTTAGCTGGTGTAACGAATACGAGCAGTTATCAGAACTATCGCTCTTCTACTGGATATTATGCGAATGTTGTTACGGGTACAAATGGAAAGCTCTTGGTGGTTGTAGGTAGCAATGCTAACCAACTGATAGTTCCTGCTTCACGTTATACAAAGCTGTTGAGTGGTTATCACTATGCTTACTATCTTGCTACAGATGCCGAGACAGCTTGGGTTGACAAGGCGAGTGGAGCGTATGAAGGTGAGAACTTAAAGGTTAAGTTAACTGCAGTTTCTGCCAATGCTGGGGCTAAACTTGTTTATACTACAGATGGCACAATGCCAACGGCAAGTAGCTCGCAGGTGGCTTCTGAAACAGAGATAACGCTTCCTGAGGGCGAAACAACCTTGAAAGTAGCCTTGTTGGCAGGTGGTGTTGTGGGTAAGGTTATCACTCGCAGCTATAAGGTTACGGCTCCTGTCCCTTACACGCCAGAGACAATCCGTGTCTATGTGAATACTGATCAGGTGGGTTGGAACTCATACGTGAACTATCATTCATGGGGTGGTACGCATACTGCAACGTCGTGGCCGGGTGATAAGGTTACTGCAACAGCAACTGTAAATGGTAAGACTTGGTTTTATAAGGACTATACGCTCAATACTGCTGATGACTACGTGAACTTTGTGTTTGAGTATTGGTACGGCTTCCAATGCCAGTGTCAATCAGACTTGGACATCGAAAGCGTGAAGAAAACGTCTTACTTTGAAGTCTCATCAACAAAGGAGAAATGGTAAATATACTATCAACAATGTAACGGAAACGGTAACGGGCATTGAGGGAGTTGAGGCTAATGTTCAGCAGAGCAAGGATGATAAGTATTACTACACTCTCTGGTCAGCGACTCACAGGTAAGCCTATGCAACGTGGAGTTTATATCCATGCTGGCAAGAAGATAATTGTAAAATAGGTAAAGCTATCAGATAAAAACGTAAAAAGCATACGTCTCTCATGTACTCTCTTTATTTAGAGTCGTATATAGAGCTTGAGAAAAGTAAGTCTTCTTATTACATTAGGAGGCTTACTTTTGTTATTATACCCTTTTCTAACGTCATGTTATGCTTGTTTATACGATGAGTTGTGTGGTATTTAGCCCTCCGCACATCGTGTGCTCATGGTTCGCACCATTGGTAGGGCGTTTCAACAGCACCATTGGTGTTAGGCATCTTTACAATGGTAAAAGATGGTGGAATAGGGTGTAGTAAATAAAGCTTTTGATTGCAAATCAGGTAAGATATTCGTAATATACAAAGCAACTATTATAGGCAGACGGAGTCTTAAAGAATGTAAAATCTTTGTAATGTTTACAAGAGAAAAGTTTGTTTCTCTCGGAAAATAGATATATCTTTGCAGACATAAAACATTAGAAATAATTTATTATGGTCAAAACGAAACGAATTATATAAGTGTTCGAGAGTGTGGTCAGATCGTTGAAGTATTTGGTAGGCGCTGAGTGTTGTGTTGATGGAATGGAGCAGGTAGTTGAGAATACTACTGATGCTGCAACCGAGAAGCACGTACCAGTTGTTGAGAAGATTGAAGGTGGTTACCGTGTAACGTGTTGGTGAGGTTGAGCACCCAATGACAGAGGCTACACTCTATCCTGTGGATTGAGCTGATTACCACAACAACGAGGTTCTCCGCAAGTATCTTGAGCCAACAGACCGTCCAGTTGCTGAGTTCAAGACCGATGCAACTGAGGTTTACGCTACGTGAGTACTGCAACCTTCACGGTCTTTGGCGTTCAAAAATAAGAGCAACTTTTCAGACTGACATATAATAGTGGGTGTATGTGCCTTCTTAAACAGGAGACCATACACCTTTTTCTTTCCTTTTTTTCCTATTATTTCTTTTTATTATGTTGAGCTATTAGCCTTATTAGCCTAATTAGGCTAATAAGAGCTAATTTAGAAACTTCTTAATAATCTTCTCAAAAGCTCTTGAAAGTTATAAAACAAAAAGGAATTACTCGTAATTCCTTTTGATGCGCTCCAGGATGGGCTTGAACCAACGACCCCTGATTAACAGTCAGGTGCTCTAACCAACTGAGCTACTGAAGCAGTTTGTATTGCTTATTTCTTGTAAGCGGTTGCAAAGGTAGTATGTTTCTTTGAAACTGCCAAATGTTTTTGAAGAAAAAATTTCAAGAAAATCGTAATTTTCTTTATTTTTCATTGTCATTAAGGCGTGTTTTCCATTATAATAATGTACTTTTGTCCCGTTATAAGAAAAATTAAACAACAAAACAGATATAATATATAATGAGAAAATTGTTTTTGGCTTTCGGACTCTGGTTGCTAACTTTCAGTGGGTCTGTTATGGCACAAAGCACTGCGGAGAAGGAGCATAACTTCAATGTCGCAAAGAATCTTGAGACTTTTTCGGCTATTTACAAGTATCTTGACTTGATGTATGTTGATAGCCTAATGCCGACGAAGTAATCGGGAACGGGTATCAATTATATGCTCCGTTCGCTCGACCCTTTATACGGTTTATTATCCTGAGGATAAGGTGAAAGACCTCGACTTGATGATTTCAGGTAAGTATGCTGGTGTCGGTGCATTGATTCGTTATAATTTCTTATTGAAGAATACGGTGATTGATGAGCCATACGAGAATATGCCTGCTGCGGAAGTTGGCTTGAAGAAGGGTGATGTCATCCTTGCTATTGGCGATTCGTCAATGGTGGGTAAGGATGTTTCGTATGTCAGCAATCATCTTCGTGGCGATGCTGGTACAACCTTTATCTTGACTATTCAGCGCCCATCAACGAATAAGAAGATGAAGTTTAAGATTACTCGTCGTGCTATTCAGCTCCCTGCCGTGCCATATTATGGTGTGCAGGATGGTGGAGTAGGTTATTTGAATCTTAACTCTTTCACAACAGGATGTGCAAAGGACGTCGACGTGCATTTCCTTGATATGAAGAAAGCAGGGTATGACCTCGCTTGTCTTCGACCTTCGTAACAATGGTGGTGGTAGTCTGCAGGAAGCGGTGAATATTGTAAATATGTTTGTTCCGAAAGGTATTACGCTCGTGAAGACGGTGGGTAAGATGGAGCGTGCAAACAAAGAGTATAAGACAACCGTAGAACCGATTGACACCGTTATGCCGATAGTTGTCTTGGTGAATGATGAGACGGCGAGTGCCAGTGAGATTACCAGTGGTAGCTTACAGGATCTTGATCGTGCTGTCGTTCTCGGTACACGTACATACGGAAAAGGACTCGTCCAGGTATCAATGGACCTCCCGTATAATGCGAACTTAAAGCTGACGACAAGCAAGTATTATATTCCAAGTGGACGTTGCATACAAGCAATCAACTATAAGCATACCAATGGAGGATATACTGAGCATCGTTCCAGATTCGCTGACATGTGTTTTCCGTACGGCAAACGGCCGTGAAGTGCGTGATGGTGGTGGTATTAAGCCTGATGTTGAGGTACGTCCTGACTCTCTTCCAAACATTGCTTTCTATCTTGCTTCCTCTGGTCGCGACTCAACAGAGGTGATGTGGAATTGGGAGCTACAGTATTTGAAGAAGCATCCTACAATCGGACCAGCAAAGACCTTTATTATTTCAGATGCAGATTTTGAAGATTTCAAGCAGGCTGTATTGAAGAGTGGCTTTAAGTATGACCGTGAGAGTAAGAAATATTTGGAAAACCTTGTAAAGTTAGCTAAGTTTGAAGGCTATTATGACGATGCGAAAAGCAGAGTTTGAAGCTTTGGAGAAGAAGCTGAATCATAATCTTGCTAAAGACCTTGATTATAACAAGCAAACATTGAAAAAGGTGTTGACAAGCGACCTCGTTTCAGCTTATTACTATCAGAAAGGTTCGTTGGAGAATAGTCTGCAGTTTGATAAGCAGTGGAAAAAGGCTGTGGAGATTCTTGAAGAATCCTGTAGAGTATAAGAAGCTCCTGCAACCTGTTGTAAGTCAGCCGTTGGTTAAGCTTGAGCCTGCTATGAATGTAGCTAGTTGATACAAAAGCAGAAAACAAAGGCGAAATAAAGGGAACATTTAGAATGAATTAAGGCTTATAGGTTTGTTTGGAACTTATAAGCCTTATTTTATTAATATGGTTTCGGTTTTATGTTAGTGCAGCCTTGTTATCATTTCTCTGTTTTTCTATTGTCGTGTTGGTGCTCAGCACGTGTGGTGCTGTTGGTAAACACCATTGGTGTTGAGGGTTAAATATGATGCTATATATAGTTGAACGGAATGTACTTACTGTAGAAAAAGTTTTGTAAAACCAAAAAGCAAATAAGAAATGTTTAGCTATTAGGGAAATTCAAAAGAGTACAGTTGTCGAATTATCTTTATGATAATTCCGTGTAGTCCCTTTGATGTGAAAAAGTCTTAGTTAGAGTCCGTCTAAATCGCTTGTATACTGATAAAAAGCCGTAAAACATTTGGTGTGTGGCGAAAATATTC
>BNJU01003917.1_pt1 | contig 88597 bp, 132 predicted proteins | sample 8539281 | NCBI WGS metagenome assembly BNJU01 (sample SAMD00202456, study PRJDB9452) | human saliva metagenome | isolation source: human saliva | place: Japan
TGCACCCCCACCAGTGCGGGCCAGCGCTACGCGGTGCGCGGTGTGTGATGCTCGTGTTGCCCCTGGTTGGCGCGGGCGCGGCGGCGGAATTCACGCACGCGCTCGTTTCGCGTCCAGAATAACCTTGCCGGATGCGAACCAAAGCTTCAGGAGTGACTTCCACGCATTCGTCTTCGCGGGCGAATTCGAGGCATTCTTCGGCAGCGAGCTTCTTGGGCGGGGTCAGGTTTTCGAAGCTGTCTCTGCGGTGGAGGGCGCATATTGGTCAGCTTCTTTTCTTTGGTGATATTCGCTTCATATCGTCTGCACGAGAGTTCATGCCCGACCATGCCCTCGTATCACTTCGGAGGTCGGTTCCACGAAGAGGTGCCGCGTTCCTGCAGGTTAATCATGGCGTAGGGTGTTACCGCGCCGGCACGGTCGGCGATCATCGAACCGTTGGTGCGGTACTCAATATCGCCAGCCCAGGGTTTCGGGGTCGATCGGTCGACGACGAGATACCAGCGCCACCGCGGGTTTCGGTGAGAACTGGGTGCGAGAAAGCCGATCAGGCCGCGCGCGTACCGCAATTCCATCGCACGCCAGCCGGTGCCGTGGTTCGACATGTTCTCCATGCGCCCCTGCCGTGCCGCCATCAGCTGGGTTACGGCACCCGGGTGCTCTTCAGCGCATCAATAATCATGTGTTCCATCGGTTTCGTACGGTTTGCCGTCGATGGTTTTGGTGACTACCTGCGGTTTACCCACGGTCAGTTCGAAGCCCTTCGCGGCGCATCTGCTCCACCAAAATAGCGAGGCGAGCTCGCCGCGGCCCTGAACTTCCCAAGCATCTGGGCGCTGGGTGGGCAGAACCTTGATGGAACGTTACCGATAAGTTCGCGGTCAAGACGGTCGCCCTGACCTGGCGTGCGGTCACTTTCGCACCCTTGACGCGGCCCGCCATCGGAAGGTGTGTCATCCGATGGTCATGGAGATCGCTGGTCGTCCACGCTTAATCAAGCGGCAGCGGCGGGGTTTTCGGCGTCGGTCAGGGTTTCACCAATGGTAATGTCTTCGATACCGGCGACCGCCACGATTTCGCCGGGGCCTGCTTCTTCGGCGGGAACACGTTCGAGCGCCTGGTGGCCAGCAGCTCGAGATACGCACGTTTTTAATATTGCCGTCTTGGCGTGCCCGGGCGACGGTCTGCCCCTTCTTGAGGGTGCCCGTTGAAGATACGCACGAGCGCCAGGCGGCCCAGGGAACAACGAAGAGTCAGGTTGGTCACATGCGCCTGCGGCACCTCATCAGGGTTGTAGGGTGGGGGCGGGCACGTGCTCGATGATGGTCTTCGACAGCGGTTCCAAATCGTCATTATCGGGCGGGGCGCCGTCGGCGGGCTGGTTCAGCGATGCGGCGCCGGCTTTGCCGGAGGCGTGAGACAACCGGCACATCGAGCACGCTGTCGAGGTCAGGTCAGGTACCTCCTCGGACGGGTCCGATGCCAAAGCCGAGCAGCACGGGTCCATGGGTTTCGCTGACGACCTCGTCGATGCGCGCATCGGGCGGTCACCTTGTTCGCGACCAGGATCACGGGCGGCTTCGCGGCGAGTGCCTTGCGCAGCACGAAGCGGGTCTGCGGCAGCGGGCCTTCGGAGGCGTCACGAGCAGCACCCGCCATCGACCATAGAAAAGGCCGCGTTCGACTTCGCCGCCGGTCGGCGTGCCCGGGGTATCAATCACGTTGATGGTGATGGTTTCACCGTTCGCGGAGGGTCCATCGTAGAACACGGTGGTGTTCTTCGCGAGGATGGTAATGCCTTTTTCCTTTTTCAAGGTCGCCGAGTCCATCACGCGGTCTTCGACGTCTGCGTGCGCCGAGAACGCGTGGGTCTGCTTGAGCATCGCATCCACGATGGTGGTTTTGCCGTGGTCAACGTGTGCCACGATCGCCACGTTGCGCAAATCAGGGCGCGAAGCGGTGTTTTCGAGACATGCGTAATTTTTCTCGCTTAAATCTGAGGGTACGGTACTGCCCGCCACGCCGTGTGGGTGCATCACCACGGATGCGCGGTACAGAGACCACTATATGGCACGGCAAACGCGCCCTGGTGGTGAGCTTGCCTGTCCGGTGCTACCACCTGCCGCAGTGGTGGCCCGCATACCGCAAGCGGCGACTATCGGTTTCGAGCATGAGGAGAAAGTATCCTCTGCTGGGACAAGTGCACTGAGGCTACAGCGGCCAGACAGCTTTTATATGTCTGCGGTGCGCCGTGGAAACCTGAGAGGTAGGGTAAAGCTTCCTGATAATTATTGATTAACCTTAAACTTTAAGTTTAGGGTTGGCGGTAGTGAATACAGTCGGCGTCGCCGATGATTTTTCACCCATCTATAAGCTATCTACTGTTATAGGAGCACCATGAGCACCCTGCTCCCCAACCGTCGCAAGGCCCTGCACCGCCGCCTTGTGGGTGGTTCCGCAGTCGCGGCGAGTGCTGCCACGCCCGCAATGGCAACCACCACGTCCACAACAGCCAAGTCCTCCAGGGGCACCTCGGCAGACCCTACCCCCGATGAGCAGCTTGACCACATCGTGCATAAACTCACGAAGGTACCCGCCCACCTTCAGCACGCCAACCCCAAGACCTACAGAAATTACAGAAGGAGCTGGATAAGCACCTGGGGGATGTGAAAGTGGTGAACGCAGGGGTCAATCACCGGCGTAGCCCCGCCAGAGATACACGCTGGAGGCGGCAGGGGGCGGCCGCAGAGTTCAGCCGATGTTTGGTTTCTGGTCGTGCATGCTTTCAGTGGGGGCAGATCATCGTGGATGCGGGATATCTATTTTTAAGGTAGTCTCGTGGATCCGCAAGGCCCGCCGGATCTTTGGCGGTGTGCGTAATATGTGGAAGGCCATTAAAGAGCGCACGTTCCTGATCCATATGGGCGAGGTCGGCGAAGAAATGGTCGATGTCTTCAAGGCATGCTGGGAGCTGACGGCGTGGTCAAGGCTGCTTCTAGCCGGATCACGCATAAAAATATACCGCGGGCGGAGGTGAAAATATCCTCTGCTCGCGAGTTATAAAAGACATTTGAGTGCGCAGCTTTTTCAATTAGTGCTGCAGTTTTTCGAGGGTCAAAATTTTATCTATCAATTGTTTTATCCCGCAAATCCTCAAAGAAAGCGTGGAGTTTCCTGAGTACTGTTGTTTGGCCAAGTTTTTATGCTTTATATTTTTTATATCGAATCGGTAAAGATTCACCGAGAAGTAAGCACCTCGGACATTCTCTAAAACATTAAGGATCTTAAGATGAGCACTATCAAAGTGTTCGCCGTGCAACAGTCGCTGTGGGACTCTCAGCAGTCCTCCTCACTCCTCTTGCCCCAGCTCAAGCGTATCTGGCCCCGATCCGGAACCGCGCCCTACCTCAGCCATCTTACTCCCCTGAGGATGCGGGGAAAAACGCTTGGGAAGATCATTGCAAATATTCTCAAAGCAGCTTCACATTTAAAGCTAATACTCACCGTGGTGACAGTACCCTCCCACTCTTTACATGTTTTTTATATGTTGAGGTAAAAGAGTATATAATACCCGGATCTCATATTACACAGCATAAAAATACCCACCCTATGTTTATTCAGCGGAATAGTCAACCACCCTATTCCGTCATGTTCGAGAGCCGAAGAAATGCTGACATTCTTCTTCAGCCTCGATCCCCTCACAAAGCATTCTTCTGCCTCGTTAAAAGATCGCCGTTGTATGGGGTCAGTGAAGATGAACATTTCACCCATAATTGGTACCTTCGACATGCCTGCTGCACCCTGTAGAAAGCGTTTACGAGCCTTTCTCTTGCAACCACTCATCCAGCATGCGGCGGACCACCGCATTCGTTCAGGGCAGCTCAAGTTTCGGCTCACCGGTGCGCTGCTCAGCAATAGCCTGCGCCAGCTCGGGTGCGGTAAACCAGCGGGCGAGGTGAATCTCACCGTCTAAGTGCGTCACCGGCTGGGAGGCATCAACCGTCACCCGGTAGCAGACCATGGTGAACGTGGGAAGGCCAAATATCGCTCATCCCGGTAATGCCCGGCGCAGGCGTCCAGCCGGTCTCTTCATGCCCTTCGCGGGTCGCCGCCTGCTCTAGGTTCTCCCCGGATCCCTAAAGCCAGCAATCAGCGCGAACCGGTTGCGCGGCCACAGCCTATTATTGGCTAATAGAACGCGGCTATTATCCTCGCTCATAATAAGTGCCATCACCGCTGGCTCAATGCGCGGGAACACCATCTCCCCCAGAACCGGTCAGGCGTATCCTTTGTGGGGTCCCACCAGGGGCTGAGCTCTCCCGTGTAGGCGGGTATGCCATCTCGATCAGGTAGTCGCGTTTTTGCAGCGCCGCACCGTACCGGGCAGCCCGCCAGGTCGGCGTGCACGAGGTAGAACCGAAACCACCGTGGATACCCACACCCTTCAGGAGCGCGCCCAGCTCCTGGGTGAGCGCCGCCAAATCTGCATCTTCAACATAAACAGCGCGGTACTCAATAGCGTGCCGTGCTTCAGGTTTCATGAGTTTGGGTTTCGCAGACTGACGTCCGTAATACTGTCTTCAGGCGGGCTATCGAGGTAGTGCAGGGTTCCGTCGGCGCCAACCAGGGTGTCACTGACCGAAACAACCAAAGTAGCGGGTGCGGCGTGAGACGGTTTCATCAGTTGACGGTGGTATGCGCTGGCTGCTGCGGCTCATGCGCTGACGGCTTCTTGTTCTGGGTGCTCATGCCCTCAACTCTACGCCCGCACCGGGGCACCCCTGCAAAGCTGAGCCGCCTACCTGTTTCCAGACGCGCCCCTGTCGCGATGGGCGGGAACAGGTACGAGTCTTTGCAGGCCGCCAGAAAACAATAATGCTGCCGACCCTCGGCTTCCGCGCAGAACCGGTATCTGGGGTGACATTACCGAGCCGAGGGAAAATAAGAACCATGACTATTACGAACCCGACGACCACCAGCGCGTGGTCAGCACTAACTCAGCACAAAGCATCGCTCACTCCGAATCTGCGAGCCTGGTTCGAGCAGGGATCCTTCTCGCGCTCAGAAATTTGGTTTTGATGCCGCAGACCTGCGTAGAACCTCTCGAAGAATCTCATTACCGAAGAGACCGTGCAGCTTTTGCTCAAACTCGCCGAAAAGGTGAACCTCGCCGAACGCCGCGATGCTATGTTCACTGGCGAACATATGTAACGTGACCGAGGACCGCGCGGTTCTGCACCGCGCTGCGCCGCCCCAAGGGTTACTCCCCCGCTCTTGTTGTTGATGGGCAGGATGTCGATAGCGATGTTCACGCCGTTCTGAACAAGATTTACGCTTTTGCCGATCGTGTGCGTTCGGGCGAGTGGACCGGCGTGAGCGGCAAGCGCATCGAGACCGTGGTGAATATTGGTATTGGCGGTTCTGACCTTGGTCCCGTGATGGTGTACGAGGGCGCTAAACGCCCTACGCCGATGCCCGGGATTTCGCGCGGTTCATCTCAAATATCGATCCCGACCGATGTTGCCGAAAAAGTTTCTGATCTTGACCCCGAAACTACCCTGTTCATCGTTGCTTCGAAGACCTTCGGCACCCTAGAGACCCTGACCAACGCTCGTGTGGCACGCGACTGGCTGCTCACCGCGCTGGGTGAGGCGAACGCCCTGCGGGAAAAACCGCAGAAGAAGCCGTGGCGCAGCACTTTATCGCCGTTTCAACCGCACTCGATAAGGTTGCTGCCTTCGGCATTGACCCCGAAAATGCCTTCGGCTTCTGGGACTGGGTAGGCGGTCGCTACTCCGTAGACTCTGCAATCGGTACCTCGTTGGCAATCGTCTTCGGCCCGAAGGTATTCGAAGAATTCCTCGCGGGCTTCACGCCATGGACGAGCACTTCGCACCGCGCCCTGACAGAACGTGCCCGTGCTCATGGGTCTGCTAACGGTATGGTACGTGAACTTCTTGGGTGCCGAAACCCGCGGTTCTGCCCTACGACCAGTACCTGCACCGTTTTTCCCGCCTATCTGCAGCAACTTACCATGGAGTCCAACGGTAAATCCGTGCGCGCCGACGGTTCCTTCGTGGACTACTCCACGGGCGAGGTTTTCTGGGGCGAGCCCGGCACCAACGGTCAGCACGCTTTCTACCAGCTGATCCACCAGGGTACCCGCCTTATCCCTGCGGACTTCCTGGCCTTCGCCAACCCGCTCACCCACCAGAGATGGCGAGCAGGGATGTGCACGAGCTCTTCCTCGCAAACTTCTTCCGCACAGACTCAGGCGCTCGCTTTCGGCAAGACTGAGGATGAGTACGTGCTGAAAGGTACCGCCGAGCACGTGGTAAACGCCCGTATCTTCAGCGGCAACCGTCCTTCGACCTCTATTATGGCCTCCGCCTGACCCCGCGTGTGCTGGGTGAGCTGATTGCCCTCTATGAGGCACATCACCTTTGTGCAGGGTATTGTGTGGGGTATCGATTCCTTCGACCAGTGGGGTGTCGAACTCGGCAAGAAGCTGGCGCTTGATTTGGTGCCTGCTATCGAAGGAGACCGCGAGGTTCTGGCACGTCAGGATTCGTCGACCGCATCCCTAATCGACTACTACCTTAAGCACCGCAAGTAGCGGTGCCCTAGGCTAATATGCGCGGTGCCCCGATGAATCTCATCAGGGGCACCGCGTTTAACTCTTCGCCGCTTTCACTCGTCTCCCCGGTTCAACGGTATGAATGAGACTACATCACCTTGAGGGTGTCGCGCACCAGCTCCACCACGATGCGCGCAACCACCGCCTCAGGCAGAGTCGGCACCGATTCGCTCTCTACTCCCCCGGCATCGGCATGCGCAGTGAGCGTTGTCTGTGCGTCAGCAGGTTCGTGATCGACTTGCGTGGCGGGAATATGCACAAACCCCGCAGGAATCCGCCGCCCCTGGCGTTCCAGAATACGGTGTACCTCATAAAATACGTGGTTGCACACATAGGTTCCGGCGGTGTACGAAATCTCAACCGGTAGCCCCACACCGCGCAAACGCTCATAGCTTGCCCGCACCGGCAGGGTCGAAAAATACGCCTCGCGTCCCTCCGGGGCGATCGCCTCATCCACACGCACCACACCGTCATTATCTTCAATATCGGCGGAGTCCAGGTTGATGGCAACCCTCTCAAAGCTCACCTTATCCCGGCCGACTGCCACGCCCAAGCTGAGCACCGCATCCGGGCGAATATCGGTCAGCATCTCCTCTAAAGCCTCTGAAGACCCCGCATAGCTCACCGGAATCTCACGGGTTACAACCCGTACCGCAGATTCGTCGGCGAGTACATCAGCTACCTGCTGCGCTGTTACCCCGCTCGGGTTCACGCTCACGCCGGGAAACGGGCCGAAATAGGTGATGAGAAGGGTCTTTGTCATCGTTGTCCTTTACACGTCGTCGGGTACCCTAGAGGTATGGCACGCACACACCGTCACAAAGAAGAACCCGTTTTTCTTCTCCAGGATACCCCCGATGCCCTGCGCGAAATCGGCGTTGATGATGAGCAGGAGGCGCTAGCCGCTGTTCGTGAACCCGCGCAGGCGTTAGAAGGGTGCCTCGTTCCTTCAGGCGGTGAGGCGGTTTTACCGCTCTATACGCTCGGTCGCGGGCGCCAGCCGCTCCAGTGCTGTGGGCATTGCTCTATCTGACGATCACCACCGGCGTGGTACTGGGGTTGACGGTCTATCTGGGCATGCTCTCAGAAGACCCTCAGATGGAGTCCCTGATTCGGGTTCTCTATATGCTCATGATGACGCTCACGCCTGTGTGGATTATTGTGCATATTCTGCCGTTTTCTTCGCTTCTGGGCAGGGCGCGCGGTAAACACTAGTCACTCAAATACCCATGCAAAAACGCCCGCAGCGCTCAGGCTACAGGCGTGCACACTATCGGGGGTTTAATGCCGCCTATTGCAACACTTTCATGAGGCTCTTCGGGGGTTTCAACCACAATGAAAGCCGCTGCAGGTATTCGGGCTTTTAGCGGCTCAGTGGTTGACATATACTCCATAGCCTCAATAAGTTTCGTCCAGTACCCGTTCACGTTCATCAGCGCCACAGGCTTGTCGTGAATCTTCAAAAACTGCCAGCTGAACACCTCAAAAAATTCTTCCAGGGTTCCGGGGCCGCCGGGCAACGCAACGAAGGCGTCGGCCTTGTAATCATGGCGATTTTACGCTGATGCATGGTATCGACAATGTCGAGGGTCGTCTGCCCGGGGTACACGCCCTCCCACTCCCACGAGCTGGTGGGTGACCACGCCGTGAGACTTTGCCGCCTGCATCGGGGCTGCACCCGCGACGGTTCCCATCAGACCTGTACTGCCGCCGCCGTAGACCACACCGATACCTCGTTTCGGCGCAGGCGACCCATCTGCTGCGCACGTTCCACGAATAGCGGATCGTTGCCGAAACCGGCTACCACAGTAAACAGCAATATTGTATTTTTTCAGGCTGACTAGTTTTGTTCCGTCATTGTTCTTCTTTCTGCGCGCTCCGGTGCGCCGTCCACTCGCAGGGGTATGGTGCAAACACCTGTGCACGCTACGGCAGCCATTGGGGAGGCACACGCAAGTGGGACAGGGTGAGGGTGTGCGCATATTCACGGCGTGTTACCAGGGTGAGGTGCCCTGCTGCTGAACCGCCCCACCCTGTTTAGCGCGGGTGGGCAGAAAGTACCGGAAGATGCATTCAATATTGAGCGGGGCTGGGTGGCATCCCGGTTCTGTGCAGGGGTCTACCAGCGCAGTTCGGCGATTTCGGCTTGCGGGGGTGAGGGCGGCGAGCACTTCATATTCGCTGAGGGTGCGAGCGGGTACTCGTAGGTTTTCGGCGCGTACCGTGTACCCGTTTTCGTTGAGTGCGGGTGCCTGAAATGTCCCCAGGTGCACCATGCGGGCGAGGGTCAGGGGCGAGCCAGGTTCTTCGGTGACTTCACGTACCGCAGCACCAAGCGGGGTTTCGCCGGGGTCGGGTTTGCCGCCGGGCATCATGTACCCGCTTGCGCCTGTTTTACGCACGGTCAGTACCAGCCCCCGTTCGTTACGGATTGCAACCGCTGAGACGTACACGATTTTTCCGTTCGGTGTCTATGGCCGCATGAGTGTGGGCGGCGAGGCGTGGGTTTTCGGGCATGGTTCTACCCTACCGCATCCAGGTTTATAGGCTCCGGTTTTCTCTCTACCAGGTACGGCCCTACTGTGCCTTAACCATCCGCAAAATATACAGCATATATCGGGGTTTTTAGCATCCTAGCAGTACAAAAGTAAGAAAAAACAGAAGAAACACCTTCTTTAGACAGCAAATGAGGTGTTTGCCCGATACAATGAAAATGCTGACCTTCACCGATTCGAGAGGAAAACCGCCAGCATGACTTCCGCTATGACCCGCCGTACCGCACTTTGCTCACGCTGGGCTGCAGGCTCCATCGCCGCGTTAACGGCATGTTCCGCATCCCTCACAACCGCCAATACTGCGGGCACTCATGACTCTAATGGCGCATCTTCAGCAAATAATAATTCAAAAGCCAAGGCATCTGAACGCAGTGACTATTCGGGCGCGGTGGAATTCAATAGTTATGACACCTTCTGCGGGCGAGTATAAAGCCAACCACGAACCTCCCCCCGCAGAATGTACCCAAGCCCTATCAAAGCCCGAAAAATATGGATGAACACAGCGTGGCCGGGTTATACTCCGCGATGGGTTTTCTTCACTACGCGTTAACCTACGCTTTTTGTCACCGGTGATCTTGGCCCGCTTGATCATCTCCCCTTCAGTGAGGGCAGACACTAACACCTTTTAAAAACAGATCAAAGAAACCACACAACAGCTGAACGGCGCATGGTTTGAAGAGTTTAAGACAACACTCACTCTTGACACCGCTCAGCCAACTCAGGACAGGGGACAACTACAGTGGCCTGCTAGGTACATCTTTTTCTACTGGGTAGTTTCATAGTGTGCCGGGGAGTTCGGTAGACCTTCACAGCTGATAAGCAGATCGTCCACGAGGAAGCTACGATTACCGCGCAGTATAAAGACGGGCGGTGGCTTTTCCCAGATACCAAGGATAGTGGTGGTGAAGGCAGCTTCGGGCCTTCTGGTGGCAACTTCAAAATCTGAGCCTTTATCCTCCATATCCAGGGGCTCCCCACATACCTCTGAGCCATTCAAGGCAGCCCAGCGACACTGCTGCCGGTGGGTGGGCGGTGCTGCACCTGCACGGATGCGTCGACCGCATTCCCAAGAACCTCTGTAGGCAGAATTCTTCGGGTGAGCGTCTAAGAGACAAACCTCGTCAAATCTGGCAGGTGCTCCGCCATGTAGCTGCATAAAATCATGGCGTGGTTACAGTGCTCGTCTTTAGCTGCGTACGGTAGGGTAATGCGCGTATCACCGGTTTCTTTGGCGTTGGCAACAACGCTGCGCATGAGCTCTGCGCATCGGGGTTCATCAAGTTCTGCACGGTAGCGGTGCTTGAATGCCTCAAAATGTTCCGGATTATGCCCGAACTCAATACGCGCTTGGGTAGAAGGGGCCAGCTCCTTCGCCCATTCGTTCGAGCGGGCACGGTCCTTAGTAACTCCCGCGCGGCCCACAGCCTGTCTACAAGCACACGGTAACCATCATCGGGTGATACTTCTTCATATACACGTTTAATCGTAATATCCATATTTCCAGCTTATGCAGGGATACGCTTCACTGTGTACCCCCGCCACTTTTACCGACCGCCTTGGCGCGTGAATACAGGAAAGCGGTGCGTGCCTTATTACTGAAGGTAACGGCACGCACCGCCCGTAATCAGCCTTGAACGGGCCTGCGCCGCCACAGCTGAACGGCGCAGGTGCGCTGAGTATGATCTGGGCAACTAGCAGGGCTGCCACTTTCAAAAGGATGTTAGGGCTGTTCCGTGGGGTGCACCTCAGCGTGCTCACTGGGTGTATCGGCGGCGGCGGCCTCGGGGTTATAGCTCGGGAGCGGGTCACGCGTGGGGGCATCCTCGGTACAGCCCACGTATATGATGCGGACGGCGTAGCGCTCGGCGACTCAGCGGCCTCGGGGTTATAGCTCGGGAGCGGGTCACGCGTGAGGGGCATCACTCGGCACGGCCCACGTGTAGTTGGGTGAGGGTTGTTCGTCCGGAGTGGGAGGCGTATGCCCCGTCGCAAGAACTGCCCCGTTGAGCTCAAAACGGCAACAGCGCCAGCTCCGATAACAAAGGGGAGGTGTTCTTCTTCATGATGGTACTTTCCTGGGGTGTGTGTAGTTGGCATGCGGTGAACGCACACCAGCCCGATAGCTGGTTGTCGCCTCTTCACAGTACCATGAAGATATACTTTAGATTTAGATTTTGTGGCTAAGATCGTTGCTTTTCTACTGAAAATCGGCACACGCACTCCCGCTGAAGGGTGAGCGCCCTAATTGTGCTTCCGCAGCGTCATAAAACACACATCTGCCGGGGTGAAAGTCTCGCCGATGAGCACACCATACGATGTGTACACAGCGAAAACCTCACCCCGGCAGGTTTTCTCGTGACGCGGTTATTGCTGCGCTTTCAATGGTGGCGAATCATACCGCCCACGTCCACTTTCTCCAGCGGGATCAGGCGGTCGCGGGTTACTAGAGCGTGAATGACCCACACCGCTATGAACACCGGCAGACCAATATGATGAGCTCATACGCCCGCCCAGTTCCTTCAAGAATCGCCTCATGGTTCTGCCCGCCGATCACCAGCAGGCGCATGATGAACGCGATAATCGGACCCACCGGGAAGAGGGGCCACGTAGGGAAGGTCGTTAAGGCTATGCCCCTGCCGCACGTAGGCGCGGCGGAACCTGTAGTGCGCCACCGCAATGCCAACCCACGTGATGAACCCGGCAAGACCCGAGACGTTAACGAGCCACAGGTATGCCGCTTCCTGCGAAATAATGGAGCAATGAACCCGATGGCTCCTACGGCGGAAGTTGCCATGAGGGCGGGCATGGGCACACCCCCCTTATTCACCTTGGTGAAAATCTTGGGAGCTTTGCCTTCCTGCGCAAGAGAGAACAGCATACGGGCCGAAACAGCAGCCCCGAGTTACCGGCGGAAAGCACGGCGGTAAGGATCACTGCGTTCATCGCTGCGGCAGCGAAGGCAATACCGGCTCGTTCGAAAATGAGGGTGAAGGGAGAAATGTTAATATCCCTTCGGCTGCGGTGAGCAGGTTCGGGTCGGTGTAAGGGATGAGGAACCCGATAATCACCATGGCGCCAATGTAAAACAGCATGATGCGCCAGAACACGCTGGTGAGCGCGCGCGGCACATCGCGGCGGGGGTTCTTGGACTCCCCGGCGGCAACACCAATCATCTCGGTGCCTTGGAACGAGAACCCGGCAACCATGAAGATGGAGAAAATAGCGACGGGGCCGCCCACAAAAGGGCGTCACCAGTGGTCCGGTTTGAGACGCCGGCGATGTCCCTCCAAGAATCCCGAAGATCATGGCGATACCCGCGATTAAGAACACGATAACGGTGACCACTTTAATGGTGGCGAGCCAGAATTCGCCTTCACCATAGGCTTTGGCGGACAGGGCGTTCAGCCCCGTCAAGAGAACTAAAAGGTACCTGCCCACACCCACGAGGGTCTCCGGCAGCCAATACTTCATCACTTCACCGACCGCCACGAGCTCGGTCGCGACGGTAATCGCCCAGTTAAACCAGTAATTCCACCCATGGTGAACCCAAGGATGATGAAACGTAACGGGTTGCCAGGGTTTGAAACGAACCCGGGACGGGCAGATACGCTACCATCTCGCAGAGACTGCATGAGGAACAGCACCATAATGCCGATCAGCCCGTAGGCGACGATAGCTCCGCCAGGTCCTGCGGTAGAGATCGTTTTTGCCGGAGGCCACGAACAAGCCGGTGCCGATGGCTCCGCCGATGGCGATCATCTGTAGGTGACGCGCCGAAAGACCGCGTTTTAGCTCCGTTTCTTCAGGGGCTGTTCGCCGCTTTTTTGCTTCGGATGTGGGGACATATTTTTCTTCCTTGTTGGTCCCCGCGCATGGCAAACACCCCGATCGGTGGCGAGGGTGCGGCGACGCGACGAAAAATCATCTTTAGAAAAAAACTAATGCGACATAAGTTTTTCTTATTTAGATCCTATTCTACTCCCCTGCTGGCACCCGCCGCCACCGGAATTTTTCTCGCAAAGCACCCCTGAAGGCAGCAAGCTCCAACTCACACTGGGCATACTCTTGCGCTAGGATATTCGAAGACTCATTTTCACTCTTGCTGAGAGGCACCATGAAAAGATACCGCGAAGGAAAACAAGCGACGCAGAACATTACGCCGCGATCGGTCATAACCCCACCGAGCGGCTTCAAACAGACTTTACGGGCATCCAGCGTGGTGCTTGCAAGTTTCGTGGTGTTGGGGTTAGGGTTTGGGCGTTAGTATTAGTGCTCTACCATTTACCGTGGTGGCTTGCGCCCGCAATATCCCTCATCGTTTACGCCGGTTCCGTCGAGTTCCTGGTGGTAGAAATGATCGCAACCGGGGCCAGTGTAGGTGCTATCGGCTTCACAACTCTGCTCGTGAACTCCCGCCACCTGGTGTACGGTATTTCCTTCCCGCTGCAGAATGTGAAGGGTTTCTGGGCGAAGCTCTACGCCATATACACACTCTGCGATGAATCCTACGCGCTCAACACCGGCCCCGACCGGAATACGCTCTCTCACGCACGTATTCTATGGGTGAGTACATTCCTGCACATCAGCTGGGTGGTAGGAACAACCGCCGGATTCTTTATTGGTGCATCGTTTCTGAGCCACCTTGAGGGTATGGATTTCGCCATGACGGCGCTGTTTACGATCCTCGCGATTGATGCTTACCGCGCTCAACGGGATAATGTCACGGCCCTTCTCACGCTGATCTCCGGCACGGTAGGCATTATCCTGGCACCCGGTTCCATGCTTCTGGTGTCGATGGAGACCTACACTGCCCTGCTGATAGTACGGTTCTTCATCGCAAAATCACGGGGAACACTACCAGAACAGCAGATACCCGCCCCAGAGAATAACACAGCAGTGACGGCTGCCGAAGGCGGCACATCAGATCAGGTGAAAACCCCAAGCCCCACATTCACTCACCACAACGACCCGCAGGAGAACCCCATGATTAACGGTCACATCGATAGCGGCTATATTATCAGCGCTGTTCTGGTGGCGGCGGCTGTAACCTTTGTTCTGCGGGTGCTCCCCTTTGGTCTCAAAAAGCCCTTGCAGGTTCTGAGGGTGCTGGATGCGCTCAGCCACTGGATTCCACTCAGGGGCCATGGCGCTTCTGGCGATCTACGCGGTAAGCCGTATTGACTTTTCATCCACACACACCGCGGTTCCCTACGCTTGCCGGGTTTTGTGGTGACGATGCTGCATGCACCTGTGGAAGAAAGAATATGATATGCAGCGCATGATCGCCGGTACCGCCACCTGCGTTATTCTCATGTTTGGGTTTTTCTGGGGGCATAGCATGTCTGAAAGATCTTCACACCCCAGCCGCCGCCTTGGAGACGCGCGCAGCAAACCAGCAACGAACAGGTTCTCGATATTATCGCCTCTGCGGGTCTGGTAACCAGCAGCATTCCGGTGGTGCAGGAACGCGAGCAGGCTTTACGTACAAGCAGCGCCCACAGTGTCGAGCTCCGCCGCGCTGGCGAGAGCGGATTTCGTGAGGCAATGCGCGTTGCATCCCCTTGTGATGCTGGGCCTGTTTTCAGTGGGGATGGGCTCGGTGTTGTGATACACAGTCTGGGGTTTCCCTGGTGGCTTGCCCCCTGCTTCCAGGAGTTTTATTCGCCGGGTCGGTAGAGTTTGTATTGCTGACGATGATGACGGCGGGTGCCTCGCTGGTATCCGTTGCGGTCATGACGCTGCTCATTAATTCACGGCACCTCATGTATGGGCTGTCCTACCCTATCGAGCGTGTGCACGGCTCTCTCGCCAAGTTTTACACTGTCTACACTCATGTGACGAGGCTTTTTGCTCTCAACAGCGGGACCGGAACAGCGCATACTCTGAAGGGTCGCGCATCCTGCTGGGTTCATGCGGAATGCATGTGAGCGTTATCCTCAGTTCCCACCTCAGGTTCTTCTTGGGGTCCGAGTTTTTCTGGCGCATCTTGAGGGGATTCGATTTCGTAATCGACCGCGCTCTTTTTACGGTGCTGGCGCTGATGCTTACCGCGCTAACGATAGGCTCACGGTGCTCTTTCTCGGTGATCGCGGCGGTGCTGGCGTTGATTATTGCCCGGGGTCTATGCTCCTGGTGGCGATGGCGGTGTATAGGCGCTTCTGATGGGGCGTTATGTGGCGGCGAAGAAACGCGGTTTCCTGCCTCAGCATATGCTGGTTGCCGACGATCCGACGCGCAGCTGCGCGGGCGTGAACAGCATGAAGAGAGCACACGCGAGACCAGCGCAATAGTTTCAGACGGCATAACAAAGCGGGCACCACGGCACGGAAAAAGCCGAGCATGGTGCCTGCCTGATCAACTCAGCTGCGTTTATAACAGCTGCGAGCGCAGCCTCGTAATTGGGTTCGTTGGTGATTTCGGGAACGAGCTCGGTGTCACTACCTCACCGGCCGGGGTTTGCGACTACCACGGCAGCGCCAGCAGAGGCCTCAAAGCAGCCCGTCGGTCATGGTTACGCCGAAGTCCCGCCCGAAAGGATGAGCGGAATGCGGAGGTGGTATAGCGTTCTCGATCCCTCAGCAGCGCAGGGAGCGGCCAATGGCGAACGGGAGGTCGTTCGAGACGCAGCACACTGGTATTGTCTAGTGCGGCGGCGTCTTAGTGAAGGTGCGTACGGAGGTTGCCGCACGCCGGTATCGACGGAGGAAGATATTCAGAATAATGTTCTTGCCCGCAAAATCGGTGCCGGTGATCGTGTTCAACTCGAGCCCCAAGTACCTCGAACGCGGGGACTTTGGTGCCCACTGCGGGCAGCTCGCCGATGGTGTTGACGGGGGTTTCTTCGCGAAATAGTAATTTAGACATGCATCAGTGTCACGCCTGTGCCGGGGCCAGCGCAAGAATACGGGTGGGACCCGTGACGGATGTGCCCGTCCGATGCGGTTAAGACCCGGGCTTTCTTGCTGTGCCGCGACTGCACCTGCTGCGTGGCACATTCGATCGCCCTAGATCGGCGCCGCTGCGCTATAAGCACCCGAGGTTCCTGTCACCGTCCGGTTTCTCTCACGTGGTGTTCAGGTATCTATGTGTGATCCCGCAGGCGGCGAACCGAGACGATGCAAGCGCACGCTCACGCGGCTACGGTGCGCACGCGTTTGGCAGGGCACGAAGGTGCGCCGTGCCAGCCCCAACCCCTGTGCGGGCTGGCCGAAAATTTAATAGTCTTGACCCGCCGAGAACAGAAAACACCTCCCCATGAAGCCAGCCCGCATATCAGACTTTTCCTCCTCTGTGCCCTAGCCGCAGCACCCTCGCAGGATGCAGTAGCGGAGCGTCCGTGAACCCGCGGGCGGGTACCAGCGCATCGGCTTCGCAGCAGCAACAGCGCCCGACACGGATAATACCTCCCCAGCAGCAGTACCAAAGCCAAAACCCGCAGTATTACGCCCAGCACCTGCCTCCTCCCTGCCGTGGTGAGCCATCCCGGCCGCCGATGGTGGCGGCAGCTCCTCTAACGGTGACCGTGGTGGTGCAGAACGTTTCCCCGCTCAGGCGCATGCGAAAGCCGGTACGACAGGTGTTCCTACGGGGGTGCAGCTGGAGCTACCGATAAACACGGTGCGGTTTCGTTCCTCACCTACCGCAGCAATATTGGGTGCGATGTGAGTCTCTGGTGATTCGATGGTGGTGTGTATGCTCAAGAGATCCCAGTGGACGGAGAAGGTAGACAGCGGTATCGACCCGAAGACCGGTAAACCTGTGCGGCGCCGCGCGTTCCAGCTGCAGCTTAAAGCCGACGGTCGTCTGGGTCACGGCCTCGGCGGTGTGAATGGGACATGGGCAACCGTTCATCCACGAAAAACCCTGCAATACGGGCAGATGCTGCACGTGGGTACGTTGTTTGTGCCTCTGAACAAAACAGGGGTGACCTGCTGAGAATCACTACCGGGCACGGGGTGTTCCTGCCCTGAACACGTCACCTTTTTAGCTTTGGGTGCGCCCAGTCCCTGGCCCCGGCGAGCGGCTGGGACGCGCCGCCTACACACCGATTTATTACCCCTGATTGGAGTTGAACCTTGCGACCAACCGTCACAAAAATCGCTATCCCTGCCGCCGTGGCGGCACCCTCTGACTGCGGCAACCGTTTAGTGCCTCCACAGAGTCGAAAAGCACTAAAAGCAGCGCTCTTCCTCCAGCAGCTCGGCTCAGGGTGTCGCATTCCTCGTCGTCATCAGCAGCGTCGTCGAGCCACCAGTAACAGCAGCGCGTCACCTTCGTCTTCCCCGTCGGTGGTGACGGTCACCGCAACTCCTGAACCGACCCCCAGCACGGTGACTGTGTGACGAGGCGGATAGAGCAGTCTTCACCGTCATCTTCGTCCTCAAGCAGCGGTAAAGGCAAAGCCGGGGCACCCGCCAGCCGGAGCAGGGAGGCGCTGGAGCAGAATAAGTCGAGCTACGCAGCGGCTACGCATGGACCACGTCCTCCTCTGATACCTCAGTTATGATGCGAATGTTGAGCTGTCGTGGATTGTGGTGGGTGCCCAGGGCGGCACGACGGCCCGTATCATATTATGCGCTGTTCCACTACGGCGAGTGCGGGACCGGCGCCCGACCCCTGTATGGGAAGCCCTAATGTTTCGCGTGCCGCCGCTAACTAGATTTCGGCCACGCACAGCGCCGATAAGGCTTCGTTCACCTGGGACAGTTCTCAGGGAAGATCGTCGTGAGCGGCCACCTGCCCACCGTTAATCGGTAGAACCGAGCGGGGTGCACATCAGGCCGGGCCCGCGTCCTTCCCCAACAGTGGGGTGGATGCGGGCCCAACTGCATATTCACAGCACAGTTAGTTGGCGCCGATGAGGCCCTTCTTCTTAAGGATCACGAATGCAACTGCGCCAATAGGTGCAATAACGATAAGCTTCTTCATGGTTTTCCTTTCGTCGGCACCGGGTAGCGGCCTAATCCGCAACGGTTACGGTGCCCCCTTGCACATTTTAGCGTAGAACGGCGAGTTTTACGGTGTATTTATGCGCCCATATAGCTGTGAATAGGCTGGATATGGGAGAATGCCGTATGAGTATTTTCAAGAAAACTTCTGATGATTCCACACCCGCCTCTCGCGCACCGGTGGTGACATCCTGTTTTCTGGGGGTCATGGGTGTTCTGCATTTTGTAAAACCTGAGCATTTTGATCGGATTGTGCCGCGCGCCCTGCCGGGCTCGGCACGGTTCTACACCTATGCTTCGGGGGTTGCTGAGCTTGGTGTTGCGGGCCTGCTGGCCCTCCCAAAAACTCGCCGGGCGGGTGCCCTCGCGGCCATTGCGCTGTATACGGCGGTGTTCCCGGCGAATGTGCAGATGGCATGGGATTGGCGGCATGAGTCAGCATTTAAACGTGTTGTGGCTTTCGGCCGTCTACCGTTGCAGCTGCCAATGATTCGCCGTGCCTGGCGCATCTATAAAACCTCCTCTCGGCGCTAAAGCTCTCCTGGCGGTGGCACAAGCTGCGCCCGCACTGCACCGAGCACAGTTTTGACCCTGCACGATGCGGCCGTTATAGCTGTACCCACGCCGTCACGGGCGGTTTCTGTCTGGAAGGTTTTGCCTTCGAAGCTTTTTAATCGTCATTAATCAGAAAACTCTTCTAGATAGGGTGCGTTCAAAGGCCGTTTCTTGTATTCAAACATAAAAAAATATTGACGCGTATGTTCCAAAAACAGGTATAAGTGTTTTTATAAGAGTCACATTTCTCTCACAACGCTCAGAAATGTGCTCACCATACTAACCTAAGGCGGAGAAGCCATGGCAAACACTAACCTCACGAACAAGCTCAAGCCCGAATTCCGCACTAACCCGCCCGCCGAAGAGAACGGCATCCTGATGTGCCTGGATGATGCGCAGGTTCAGGGCGATAACGCCAAATACGCTGAAGTTCTACAACCGCATAGCACCGTCTACGACCTGGGCGAACGGTGGTTTGGGGCGTCCGCTTACAGCAATGAAGTCGCACAGATGCGCCGCCGGTTCATGAAAAGAACTAGAGTGGTTTCCCGGCTGCTCGGCGCTGTACGTCTCAATCGGCACCGGCACCGACCTGCGGTACCTGCCCGACGATATTGAGGTGAGCGCGATCGACTGGACGGGTGCCGATATTTCGCTCGGGATGCTCAAAAATGCCAGAAAATCTGGGGCGGGCGCGCGAACCTGAACCTGGTGAACTGCGCCGCCGAGATCTGCCCCTTTGCCGATCAGAGCTTTTGATGGTGCTGCGTGGGCGGCATTAACTGCTAGCGATAAAAACGCGCGATCGAAGAAATGATTCGGGTGGCCAAAGCCCGGCACGAAAGATTATGATTGCGGATGAAACTTCCGACTACATTGATTCGCAGTACAAGAAGAGCATCTTCACCCGCAAAGAGTACAAGGATGCCACCTTCGACCTCTCAGAGATTGAGGCACTGATTCCCAGCACCGTTGAGGATGCACGCACCGAGCTCATCTGGGGCGACCAGTTCTACTACATTACGTTTCCGCACCCCACGCCGTTAGGAGAAACGTCATGGTAGTACCATTTGCCAGTGCTAGGGGTGCTCATGGCGTTGGCGGTGGGCGCGCGTTTTTGTGGAGAACTCGCTGAGACACTAGCGCTTGCGTCCCACCGAGAACCGTCTCACCGCTGACGTTGCGGTCAGCACCCTAGCACCCGTGGGGAGCTAACCCGGCATTGGGCGCAGGCCATGTGCGTGTTCCAGCTGGTAAGTGTCGATCTGCTGCTGGTCACCATCGCTGCGCTGCTCTTAGCGTTCACCGATGTGCTGCCCGCTAAACGGGATATTGGGCTGTTTATCGCAGCGTATTTAGGCGCATGGGGCGTGGTGTGGCTGGTGCAGCTGGCGGCGGTGAAGGTTGAGCGCCGCACCTACTATATGTTGGGGCATTGGATGCTGTTCTTCCTCTGCGCTGCCCTGATGGCGTGGGGCGCGTTTTCGTTCTAACAACATACACGCGGCGCCCCGAAAAGAAATCTTTAGGCCAAAATAGCCTATTCTCTTCGGGGCGCCGCGTGCACTATAACACTTACGTGCTGGGTGTATGCGCCTTTAATATAAAGGGCGTTTTACCCTTGGCTGGTGCACATTGATTCTTTGGTGGGCACCAGGGTCTTGAGGTAATGTCGCTTGAGACTCGGCCGTCCGCGATCTTTAGGTATGCGCGTACCACTACTGCTTACCCGCCTGCAGCTTATTACCGGGAATAGTCAGTTCACTCTCAAAGTCACCGTTCGGCTTCGGGGTAACCGTCGTATTCACGATCTCATCATCCCTGATGATGTCATTCTCAATGTCGTATTCGGCGAAAATCAGCTGAACCTTGGACCCGTTCTGAGCCGCTACTGCAGGGTCAAACCCGCCGCCAGCAACCTTCAGGTGGTTCTCGGCAGCGCTGCGGCTAAAGGGCGCGCCGTCCGCAATGCCAACAGCCTCAGATTCCGTATCTCCGCGAAAGTCCTCAACTTCAGCGCGCGACCAGTCATTGGCGCCAGTTTCAACAACCACCTGGTAACGCTTACCGCTTTCGATCTTCGAGCGGGCACCTGCACCTTAGTGGTGAAAGTTACCGCCATTCAGGTCTGCTGAGGGCGTCCTTCGTCACCAACGTCTCGAGTGACCTTACCGTTCTCGTCAGGGCTTCAGCCCGTATTATGGGGCGGGTGGCACCTTCCTGGCGGGTTCCGCGCACCGTAAAGGTGTTGGTGTTCAGGTGGCGGTAAAAGTGTTATTCCACGCGAAGTCTGGGGTCACCGTTGCCGAAGGGTGAACGTTCTTCTCATCAACCTGCTGCACGGGAAGGTCCTGCCGGGCCTCCACAGTGTGATAGCCATGACCGGAGTAAATAACAGCAAACACGGCGTAACGCTTCTGGGGGTCGAAGTTGCGCTTTCACTTTCGCGGTGCCGCTGAAATGCCCATCTTCAGTCACGGTAGCTTCGCATCATCTTGAGCTAAGTTCTTGCCCCGTGCGGGTCGCCGTCAGCATCAAGCTCGTCAGACTTCTGCCTGCAGGCTCACGAAGGTTTGGTTCGGATCAATCCCTTCACCGGTGATTGTTAGGGTATTCTCCCCGGTGATGGGGTTCAGCAGGCCGCCCTCAACAGAGGTAATTTTTGTCTGCTGAACATTATCAGAGTTGTCATTAGCGTTGTCGTTATTGTTATTGTTGCCCGGAAGAGCTTGAACCGCCCTGGACGGTATTTGGGCCGCCGGAGGTGCAGCGTTCACAGGCGAAAAGAGTAGCCGCCGTGCCGCCAATCAGTGCGAGTGCAGGCTCCTGCGAGCACCGGAACGGAGTGGGGAAAGAACGCATGGTCTACTCCATTCGTCAGTTAGTGATTACATTTCTAAGATAGCCGTACTCTTAGGTAAAGGTCTAGGTTTTTACAATTATTTCCATAATGTTTAAAAGCAGCCGGGCAGCTGTACTAACTATTAGGGGCGACTGCGTCACCTCCGCGCACTATGGGACGCAGTTCCCGGGTGTTGATTCGAACCGTGCCGTCACCACCGCGACAGCTGCGTCCTCAAAACCTACCCGACTGGGTCCAATACGCGTGTAAAGAGGCGCTAGGGGTTCACCGTAATATACTCCGTGACTTCGGACTGCTCCTGGTCGTCAATACTCGCCTCAATCACATACTTTTCCCGGCCTGAAGCTTATCCGCAGGAACCGTAAACTCAGTCTCGAAGCTGCCATTGGGCGGGTTGACGGTAACCTGCTTTTCAGCGAGTGCGTCCCCGGCAGGTTTCTGCGCATCAATGTTGTACTCGCGCAGCCGCAGGTGCATGGCGGTGCCCTGCTGTACGTTTTTAAACCGCACCAGCCACCTTCACCTGGTTATGCTGGCTGCTGCGGCTTACCGTTCCGTCGGTAATCACGGCAAAAGGAACCGCCGTGACCATAGAGTTCTTTAATGGCTCCCTGTTCGCTGGTGCCGCCATCCATTGCCACCGCGAGGCGTGTAGTAGGTTTTGTCATGAGTACTCTCCCCGGGCACGTGCAGCTGCAGGTGAATGTGCCGTCCTTCAGTTCGCTGGCGGCAACGATACCGGTGGCTACCTCATCCCCCTGGGCCCGCCGTCCTCATGCTTTTCCCCGAAGAAATGGCGACGCTCGCATCCGAGTTGAGCGGGTAGTAGTATTTGCCGCGGATGATGACCTCATTATCCTGCCGGTGCGTGTAGGGGTTTCGGGTGAAGTCTCGAAGCGTGGACGTAGTTTTGGTCGGGTCGGTGGGCTTTTATATTCACAGGGGGCCGTGGCGTGCACCCCATATGTCCCCGCGGCCCGTATGGTCGACAATGAACACGGCGTAGTGTTTCTGCGGGTCTACGCAGGAGCCGCGTACGGTGAGCGTGGCGTCAAACTGTCCCCGCTGCCCCAGGGTCAGCTGATCGGATGCTTCAGCAATGTTTCTCGCCTACCGGTTGACCCTGCGCGTCGATTTCCCACATTTCGGCGTAATACCCGTCGGTGAGGGTCTTATCCAGCCCGGTGCCTTGCACCTTAATCGTGTTTTTCTCTGCGAGGGGGTCGAGTGTGCCCTCGGTTTTCTGGATACTTGGTTTCTGCTCCGGTTCGGAAGGGGTGGATTGCTGACTGGATGGGGTGCTGCCAGCCTGTTGAGGTTCAGCGAAATGCCTGACGACAGTGGCACGGCGGTGGCCCCCACTAGGGCAAGGGCGCTGGCTCCGGCAAGGGCACCTCGGGTACGAAAGTAACGCATCATTGCTCCAATCTTCGGTGACTTTCGGATGCCTTTTAAACCTAGCACCAACTTTTAAGTTCAAATACAGTTTTTCATGAACCTTTGAGGAAGGTTTAAGGTTGTCTCTAATGCTGCCCCAGCACCGCACAGCAGTGATTAGCGCGCTCCCACAGGTGAAATACGTCTATACACATCCCCCGTCCGGGCGGCTACTATAAAACATGAGGCTCCCACAAGCTGCGGCATATATGCTCCTTCAGAAAGTGACACTGCCATGCACCCCGAACTGACCGATATCCCCGAAACGATGCTGTGGACCCTGCACAACCGTGCCCGCGAAGCCGCCCGAGCCGACGGGTGCATTACCGACCCCAAATGCCTAGAAATCTACCGGGCCATCGACTACGATTACCAGGCTCATTTCGGCAAAGCGGACGGCTCGCACGGGGTGCGTTCCATGCTATTCGATAGGCAGATTAGCCGCTTCATGAAGGAGCACCCGGATGCGGTGATCGTGAACCTGGGTGAGGGCTTGGAAACCCAGCGGTACCGCATCGACTCCCCCGGTACCCTGTGGGTGAGCGTGGATTTACCCGCAGGAATTGACATTAGGGAACGGTTCATAGCCCCCGATGAGCGGCACCTGCACGTGGCGAGAAACGCGCTAGATACCACCTGGTTCGACGCTGTCCCTAATGGGCGGCCGGTCTTCATTGCGGCACAAGGGCTTTTCATGTACTTCACCACGGTAGAAGTCGCTACCCTCATGCGCTCCATGGCCCGCAGGTTCCCCGGCGCAACCGTCATGTTCGACTACATTGGGCGTTTCCTCTCAAAACGTACCCTGAGCGAGAAGGGGTGGATGAAAACAGACACGTACCGCACCCCACCCATGCCCTGGGGCGTGTACCGTAACGAGCTGCAGCCGCTACTGTCGGCTTGGCTGGGACAGCAGGTGCCTGTACATAACGTTACATTTGAACTCCCCCGCGGGCCAGGGAAATGGTCCGTACTGTTCATTGAAAAGTATTTGCCGCAGCTGGCGAATAAGCTGCCGGGAGTGTGCTGGCTGCAGCTGCCTGAAGCAGATCCAGCATCATGAGTGGGGTGAAAAACCCGCCGTGCATATTTACTGTCTGCTGTTTGACGGGTACGAAACACTCGATCTTATGGGACCGGTCGAGTTCCTGCACAGTGTACCCGGCGCGCGGCTGCACTATGTCTCGCACCTGGGCGGGGCGGTACGCAGCACCCAGGGTTTCTCGGTGGCAACAGAGCCGCTGGGTGAGCTGAAACCAGGCAGTGTTCTGCTCATCCCCGGCGGTGCGGGCACCCGAACCCTAGTGCATGATACTGATTTTGTGGAGGCGCTCACCCGGTGGGTTCAGCAGAGCGAATACTGTTTGAGTGTGTGCACCGGTTCAGCGCTTCTGGCCGCCACCGGCCTACTGAATGAACTGAAGGCCACCACGAATAAACGCGCCTTTGACTGGGTGAGAGGCACAAACCCGCACGTGCTGTGGCAGGGCACGGCGCGGTGGGTACCTTCGGGGAAGTTCTACACCTCCTCGGGTGTCTCAGCAGGCATGGACATGACGCTGGGGTTTCATCGCCGATGTTGCAGGCATTGACCAGGCACAGGTGCAAGCCCACCGGTGCGAATACCTGTGGAACCAAGACCCCAGCCACGACCCGTTCTCTGATTCTTCTGGACCCTCACCTCAGCTTTAGCCGATGCCGCTCAGCAGGGTACGCAGAATCAGGGTGGCCAGGCGGTCAAGCTCAGCCTCATTTGCTCTAGCGTCCGCCACCCCCTGCGGGCTGGCTGCGGGTTCAAGGTCTTTAACAGCCTCATCAACCATGGCACGGTACATGCGTTGTGCCCAGTCAAGGTTTACGTCGGGCGCGATCAGGCCATCGTGCTGTGCGCGTTCAAACAGCACCTCAAGGCGAGCCAGCACAGTACGCCGCTTGGTGATGACGGCGGGGTCATCCTCACTGAGAATTCCCAGTGCGTACCCCCAGTTAGATTTGGTGCGCATCACGTTCACCGTGAGCCGGTGCAGGGCCACCGGCGGCGGCGCGGTCTCCGGGCTGGCGGCCTCAAAGGCATCATAAAAGTGTTCAATCGCGCTCGCCTGCAGCGCGGCAAAGTACCTGCCGGCTGGCGAACCGGCGGTGCACCGTGGTGCAGGGTTACTCCCGGCAGCGGCGGCGATTTGTTCCCAATGAGGCGGTGGGGTCGTGCCGCAGCACCCGTTCGGCCGCCTGCAAAATTGCGGCAGCTGTGCGCTGCGCATCCGACCGCAACGGCTAACTGTATCTATCATGCACATCCCTTCAATATCTGTTACAGCTATGTTACAGTTAATCGGGCGAGGTGCGCACCCGCACCGGAAGTACACTACTCGCGAGGAGGCACATATGAGCACCGAGAAGACCATCCGCGACTACTTCGCCGCCATCCACCGGGGCGGTTGGCAAGATTTCCTGGCCGAAGACATGACCTACGGTTTCAACAGCGCCCTCCAAGACCTCGGTAAGGAAGACTACCTCAATGGGGCCGGTAATTTTCTGGCGATGACCATTGACGTGGACGTGAAGCACCTGGTGATAGACGGCGATCAGGCGGCGGTCATCTCCGACTACTTCGTGAAAACCCCGGCAGGAGCCACCGCAATATTCGAGGTTCCCGAGTTTTTGACCATACACAACGGCAAGCTGACGGGCATCTCCATCTTCTTCGATAGTGCGGCGTTTACGGCACTCATGAAAGGCGAAAAAGTATAGGGTTTCTCCCCATCCCATACCCGAAAGTCACCTTTTCGGCGGACCTCACCGCGTGAAGGTGACTTTTTGGTACCAAGAGACGACGGTAGGGGCGGTGGCTACCGGCCGATAGGCCTTATCGCAGACAACAGGGGAATTACGGCGCCGCCGCGCGGGCCGTATCAAATACACCGGGCGGGCATGCAGACCCCGGTTTTTCGGGCACAGCACACCGGTAAATTCTGTTGTGAGCGGGTCCCGCGTCATTCAAGTCTGGCGGGGTGCGCATCCTTTAGAATGGAGCCATCACCAAAATAGAGAATAAAATGGAGCAACCATGACCCTGCCAACCACCATGCGCGCTGTACAGTACACCGAATACGGTGCGTCTAACGTGCTCACCATCAACCAGGTTCCCGTGCCCGCCCCCGGCCCGGGCGAAGTGCTGGTGCGTGTTCAGGCGTTCAGCGTGAACCGCATCGACGCGATCGTACGATCCGGGCAGATGCGCCTCTTTACCGGCAAACGATTCCCCAAAGGCACCGGTGTGGATGTGCTCGGTGAAGTGGTGGGCATGGGCCACGGCGTCATGGATTTCAAAATTGGGGACACCGTGTGGGGGTTCTCAGGGTCAATTGCGCCTGCACCCACCGGCACCGCCGCCGAATACGTGAGCTAAGGCCGGACGCATCTGCCACGCACCGCGTATCCCCAACGTTATTGATGCCGCAGCCCTGCCCGCTGGTGAGCCTGGCGGCCCTGCAAAGTACTGCGGAAAAACCTGAAGCTTCAGCGCGGGCAGCGCCTGCTGGTGGTGGGCGCTACCGGCGGTGTGGGGCACGCGGCACTGCAGATCGGGCAGATTTTGGGGGTTGAAGTAAGCACCGTATCCGCCTCAGACAATATGGCCCTATGCCGCGACCTGGGGGCTGTTGAGGTGTACGACCACGAAGACCTGCCCGATGCCGCGAACGTGACCCCGTTCGATGCGATTATTGACTGCGGCGGCGTGGTCACCGGATACTACCGCAACTACCTCAAACCGCACGGGCGCATGATGACGCTCTCCCCCGATGGGCTTCCCGCAGTGCTGACGTCCCTTTTCACGAACCGCCGTGTGGGGTTCCTGCTGGCAACCAAGGCAACCGCTGAGGCAATGAAGTGGATTACCGCCGCCGTTGAACGCGGCAACCTTCGCCCCGTCATTGAGAAACGGTACACGCTGGAGGAGCTGGCCGAAGCACAAGACTACGTGGATACCAAACACACGCGCGGCAAACTGCTGGTCGTAATGTAAGACCCACCCAGCCACCGCGCAAGCCCCGCCAAACCCCATAAAACTAGGGTTCTGGCGGGGCCTTTACAGTGTACCTGCGCCAGGTTTAAACACGTACACGTCAGTTACGGCGCAAGACACCACAGCACGGGTTCTCGCCCGGTGCGGCTCTAGCTGGCGGGTGTCTCCGTCTGTGTACCAGCTGATGACCTTCGGGCCTGTTGGAGGGCGTTGCGCCACCCGCCAAACCAGCTGTGAAGCGCGGTTCCTTTCGGGTACTCCTCCCCCGCCTGCTGCGCCCACGCAATGTAGCGGTCATATGTTGGGGTACCCGCCTCATGCTCCAGGTACTCCCGGATACCTGCGAGCGCACGCTCATTACGGGCCTGCACCTCGTCCGGGCTCAGATCACGCGGGGCGCGGGTACCGCACGTACCGCCCGCGCGCTGCACAAGCTCCGCCCGCTTGAGGCCGCTCTTCTTGGTGAGCGTAACCCCAAAGGCAGCCCCTGCCCGTGCGCCCACTCATCGTGGCGGGCGTTCACAACCAGCTGCCATGCTGCGCTATGTACTGTTTAAGAGCATCAACGGCCACCTGTACGGACTCCTGCTCGCTGTCTTTGCTGCGGGCGTATTCCTGCTCCCAATTACGTTCCCGCCGGATGTTCTCAACCCCGGCAGCAATAACCTCAGGCGGTAAGCTCTCATAGTTGCCGCGCATGATTGTTTTGGCGATTTCTACCTGCGTATTCCAGTTTTTATTGAGGTATTTACGCACCAGCACCGCTGAAGGCATACCGGGGACGCTGCGCGCATACTCCTCAAATTCAAGGTAGGTGTATTTCTGCCGGGGAGTAGACACGAACTGAACCAGCGCCGCCCACAGGTCAGCTTCACTGTACTTGCCGCGGCGCCTGCGGGGCCTGCTCCGCTCGTCGCCGAGCCCCGCCGCAGCTAAGGCATGTGACCATTTGCCGAAGCGGATAATGGGTGTTTGACGGGTGGGGCCGCCGCGAGCCACCGACCAGTCGTTAAACGACATGGACCGGTGGTCTGTGCACTCGATGCCACCACTGCCGCAGCAAATCGATAAGCTGCTGATCCTGCCATTCTTTCTGTTCGTCTCCCTGCGCCCGTGGCTCTACCGGGTAGTGCAGTGCCGCACGGCCTTTGAGGATACGTTTAACCTGTTGACGGGTGACCCCAAATTCTTCTTCGCACTCCTGCCCGGCCCTATCCGGGTTATGCACCGACCACTCGTACACCATGCGCCGCAGGTCTTCCTGCTCCTGCTCTTTCACGGTGCGGCGCGCAACTTTAAGCTGCGGAACGGAAATATGCGTGTGTGCGGCGTTAATAATCTGCCGGACGCGCTCCCTGGTCACACCGATATCTGTGGCAATAGCGTCAAGAGTCTCACCCGCACTGTAACGGTACACGCATTCCCAGTTACGGTTTGGCTCGGCTTGGGCGTCATATACGGCGGTGACTGAGGATAAATATAGGGCGGCGTTTTTAGGCTGTTTCAGCTGTTCTTCGGTGAGGCGCAGGTTTTTCTCAATATGGTCTGCATCGGCTTCTGCGGTGAAAACGATGCGTTCGTTAGGGGCGGTTTCACGGGGGTCAGGCATCTTATATCCCAATCAGCATTGAACGGTATTGTTCTCACATCATACGACGCGCGGCAGGTCAGCGCATCCGGGGCGGGCGGCGAAAGAGCAAGTGGCTATTTTTACGACAACAGACGTAGGCTATACCCATGAGAATTGGTATGCGTAAACCCAGTGTGAAACGAATAATTAAGGCCCGCACCACCGGTCGGGCAAAACGCGCCGTGAAGAAAGCTGTGATTCCTGGTTATGGCAAGCGCGGTATGGGGTTTGTGAAGAACCCGAAGCGCTCCGTGAAAGGGGCCATCTACCGCCGCACGACTTTCAGCGTGTGGGATTTATTCAGGTAGCAAAACCTACCCCCTGTGTACTGTATGTACAATGTAAGTACAACTATGCAGGGAGGGGAACACTATGAGTACAACAGTTAAAAGTCAGCGTATTAACCTACGAGCTAGTGAACGCCAAGAGGCTCTGATTAGGCAGGCTGCCGAGGTTACGGATTCGTCTGTATCTGATTTCATTCTTAGTAGTGCCACCGAACGTGCAGAGCATGTGCTTGCCGACCGCCGGTGGTTTGTAGCTACTGAGGAACAATACGACTTATTTGTTCAGGCGCTCGAAGCTCCCGCACGAACTGAAAAACTTGAAAGGCTTTTTGCCCGAGAGTCTCCCGTTGGTAAAGAAATTGTTTTTAAAGAGGACTAATGTCGCTGCAGAAACCCAGGCGTCTTCTAAAAAGCGATAATCTGTCTGATTTTGAGAGTGGCGCTCACGATTTAGATTCCTGGCTTCACAAGTTCGCCTGGGAGAACCAGCGATCTCACAACTCAGTCACGTATGTGGCAACTGTTGGCGACCGGGTTGTTGGTTACTATGCTCTTGCCGCTGGCAGCGTCCAAAAAGCTGCGGTCAGCAAGAATTTTGCCCAACGCCGCCCGCACGAAATCCCGTGTATTTTGTTGGCACGACTGGCAGTTGATAAAAGGACACGAGGTCAAGGTATCGGCACCCTGCTGTTGAGAGATGCTTTGGAGCGTGCAGTGTCCGCCAGCGAGACCCTTGGAGTGGCTGCGTTACTGATCCACTGCCGTGATGAAGAAGCAAAAAAGTTCTATGAGTACCACACAGATGTACTTGAGTCACCACTGGACCCTCTTCAGCTGATCCTGCCCATGAAGAGCATCCGCAAACTATTGGGATAGTCATACAGGTTTTGCCTAACTGGCGTGTTTATCTACCACCGCACGACCTTCAGCGTGTGGGATTTGTTCAGGGAAATTACCTGCTTAGAACATAGAAGTTGCCGCGCGGCTTCCCTCCCCTATCCCTCACCCCAGCCTGTTTCTGTTCGCGCAGAACGCGCCCCAAAATTTATACTTGTATAGTCCTATATGGGTATGAGACCATATGGCTATGGAGCTTAAACATGCGATTCTTGGACTACTGTCAATCCAGCCGATGAGCGGCTACGACCTCAACCGTGCGTTTAGTAACACTGTGGCGCATTTCTGGTATGCCGACCAGTCGCAAATCTACCGCACGCTCGATAAGCTCACCGCCAACAAGGCGATCACAACAAAAGTAATACACCAAGAGGGAAAACCCAACCGCAAGGTTCACTCACTCACCACAACTGGGCGGGCTGAGCTGGAAGACTGGCTCACCTCGCCCCTTGAGCAGGAGCGGTTTAAAGAGCCTTTTATGGCGCGGCTATTTTTCGCCGCAAACCTTACCCTACACCGAAGTGGTACAGCTACTGGCTGAGCGTGAAAAACAGATTGAACGTAAGCTGCAGTCCCTCAAAGCCATTGACGCCCCGGCGGAAGACTTAGCATCCGCCCTGCGCGCCGCCACCCTTCGCAAAGGAATTGTTGAGACAGAGGCGGAGCTTGCCTGGGTTCAGCAAACCCGCGAAAGTATCACCAGGTTCAGCCCACCTAGTAAGGAGGAATGACCATGACTGCCGAGATGCGAAACAGCAAAGATTACCCTGTGGAGCACGGCCCCCGGCAGGGTGAGACGATTATTTTCCTGCATGGCGGGAACATGGCGGGCTGGACGTGGGACCTTCAGGTTGAGGCCATGCCCGATCGCCACCTGCTCACCCCCGACCTGCCCGGGTACGGCAGGAATACACACGAAGTATGGCCCGGTATTGCCGAGGCCGCTGACAGGATAGCTGCACTCATTCGTTCCCACAGTATCGGCGGGCGAGCGCACATTGTGGGCCTCTCACTCGGCGGTCTCGTGGCGATTGAGCTGATTCGCCGCCACCCCACCCTAGCGTACACATGCACGATCAGCGGATCGCCGCTCTTGGGGTACACCCGATGGGAGCGGATGGTTATTGGCGCCCAGGTTCCGCTCTGGCACCGGCGTTGGTACTGGATTGCGCAGTCCCGCCCGTTTAACATTCCGGCGGAAGATCGGGAACTTTTTGTGCAAACCGCCAGCAGCCCGCAACCGCTCACGAACACTTTGCTGTTCCGGGAACTCGGGGTTCGGGCGCTGCCTGCCGAGCCGTTCTCATTCACCGGGCCGGTGCTTGCGGTTGCCGCCGAGCACGATACACCCTCAGTACGCCGATCCTTCGACCCGCTGCGCAAGTGCCTGCCGCAGCTGCGCACCTGGGTTGCGCCGGGAATGCATCACGCGTGGAGTGCCGAAAACCCGGAACTATTCGCACGTATGGTTGCCACCCATGCCGATACGGGGCAGTGGCCTCAAGACTAAAGTATAAGCGTGAGCATGGCGTGTTTTAGTCTCTAACTCCCACGCTGCGCGCGAAAATCTTCGCCTCCCGTGCAGTGCTCTGCTGGGGCAAGACGCCATACCCTCAGTGCCCGTATACTCGATAACAACGTTCATTAACACCAGGTTTGCGGCGCATCTTCCGGTTCGCGCCGCCTAACCCAGTGAGGAGGCACCGTGGGTACCATTATCGGATCGATTATTACCGGCGCTATTATTGGCGCATTAGCGCGGGTGTTTATGCCCGGCAGGCAGAATATCTCTATTATCTGGACCATTATTTTTGGGGGGCCGTCGGGGCTTTTGTAGGGCACGTGGGTGGCCGGGTTCTTCGGGGTCGCCCAGACTGCGGGTATTGACTGGATCCGTTGGGCCCTCTCGGTGCTTGCTGCCATGCTCGCCATCTCGGTCTATTTAGGCGTGACCGGCAGGAAGTAGTTTCTTCCATGTTCTGCAAAAGCGGATCCCCGAACACTCTGTTTTAGGGATCCGCTTTTATTGTGTGTTACGGGTGCTTTTCCAAGAGCCCGCCCTTACATGCACTTATTTATCTTGGTGCCGCGGAGCTGCCTGGGATTGAGGTTCGGAACCCCCTAATGTAGCAAGCAGACGCCCATTTTCGACACGTACCAAAGTTTCCAAGGCAGCACGCACCAGAGCAGAATGTTCTTCAATACCGGTGAGTGTAGCCGCTTTAGTCGTCCAAAGTCACGGTTGTACGCATATCAGCCTCCGCATTAATGGTGACACATTTATGATGCAGATACCGATACTGCCTATTAGGTGTTAAACCGGTGAGCTAGAGAACGGTAATAATCATGGTCCGCTTCATCGGGGTTGTCTTCATCGTAGAATTCACCGTGCGAGGATCATAGCCTTTTGTGCTCACGGTTTTATCTCGACTTGACGCAGCATGTAAGGTACTAGAGCCTTGTGAAAAGGCCAGATACATGTCAAGTACACCTTCCCCACAGCCGATTGAGGCTGGGCGTGTGTTCAATCCCGCCACGCGCAGACGTGCTGCCCTCCTCAGCAGCAGTAACCACGAATTTTGAGGAGAACTCTATATGCTTATCCTTATGGCCACCAATGACATGCTCATCAGTGACCTCAGTAAAAGTAAAGGGGCCCGCTGATGAACCAACCGCAACCTCCAATTGCTTGGATTTTCGATGCGGGCTGTACTGTAAACCCTATTTTCTGTACAACACGGTTACGCACCTGCATTACCGTACGAACCCACGGAGGGGTTGCAGATAAAAAACGGTAGGTAAATTCCTGTGCATCCCAACTAGCGGGTATCTGCACATAGTGACCATCAGAAAAATTCATATTGTTAAATCGCATGTTCAAGATTTCCAGCGTGCTCAGCTGGCCCGAATAACGTGCAGGTAAAGGCGTATCGCCCTACCCCTGAGGGCGCGCAATACGCCTATAAGCTGCGTTTTTCAGGATGCGGACTATTTGCGTGAGGCCTTATGTTCCATGCCCATATAGATGCCGCCCTGCGCCAGCTCGGTGAGCATCTGTTCGAGGCGTTTGATACGCGTTTCCGGTTTCTTGGCGCGGTTGATCCAACCGATATAGTCATTGCGCTGGTACGCCGGGCGGGCGTTATAGTCGGCCCGTAAACCAGAGCTTTTCAGGGCCGCAGCAATATCGTTCGGCATATGGTGACGTTCGCGCATAAAGCCTCCTGAGGTGGGTGTTGTACCTGTATCCACGCTACCTGTAGTACGGTGGCGGGTTCAAGATCTCAGGGCAAACGCAAACTGTCACATTCTCGCCCCGGCGGGGGCAGCAACGCTACTAGCTCACAAGCCAACACCCATAACGGCCGGGGAGTCAGTGCGCTCAGCCGGGCGTGCTCCAAGCCGCCTGACCGCTTCTAGAGGCTACCGTGAGCGGGCAAAGAGGGCGCACCTTCACGGTGGAGGGTGCGCCCGTTTCGGAGAATCACCTTGCGGAAATAGTGTTTCTCAAGCGGTTACATGCCCGGCTTGGTCGGCTTTAACCAGGGGTTACTGCCGGCACTGCCTTCGGGTCGGGGAGGCTCCCAGGGGACACTGGGACGGCGTTAATGGGCATCTCAGGGGAAAGCTTGCCGTCGTAGGTGACCCGGTAGGTTCCGTCAGCCTCTACCCGGGCTACCGTGTGCCCGTCGGCATAGTTCTTAGTCCAAGAACCATCCGCCGCGACCACACTGGTGCCGTCTTCCCCGTTGCTCTTCCAGCTGCCGTCACCGTCAACATGGTACGTTGAACCGGTGGTATTCACGTAGTCCCAGGAGCCTTCACGGTGGATGATGTACTGCCCGGGGGTCAGATTATAGTAGCGTGCGCCGCTGTCAGCCTGACCATTAGCGCCAGCCTGTGCGTTGCCAGCACCGTTCTGCTGCGCGCCGCTTTGCTGCTGTGCGGCGGCACCGTTATCGGCGGCGTTAGCGCCAGCGCCCTGATCTGCCTGGGCACCGCCGCCGTTGCCGTTCGCGGCTGCACCAGCGTTGGGGTTGTTAGGGTTATTGGGGTTAGCGGCGGCATTATCCCCCTGTGAGCCAGCGGCTGGGGCCTGTTCCGTTGCAGCACCACCGCCAGCGGTGGAATTCACAGTGCCGCCACCATTGGCGCCTGCACCGGAGCCACCGGAGGTACCGCCGCCGCTGGTACCGCCGTCATTCACGGTGCCAGAGCCACCGGAGGCGGTAGCCGAAGAATGTGTTGATGCGGAAGAAGAGGCGGACGATGAGGGCGCGTTCGACGTGCCACCGGAGTTGTTCGAGCCGCAAGCGCTCAAGGCCACCATTCCAGCAACAGCTAGGGACACGCATGCGGAAACCTTCGTGGTAGTCATGGGTCGCATCCTTTCTGCTGAATAATTATCGGTTGGTTTTTTAACCATCTCACATGACGAGGATACTTTTCAGGATTTATAAGGTTCTGACCAGTAGTTTCACAAAAATACGCAAAATTTTAACTGAAAGTTTATACAAAAAAGTAATAAAAGATTGAGATGGCTGCTTCAGATGCCCCTCAGCACACTGCAACTACGTGGCCCAAGAGCCGCAGCATCTTCACATTCCTAATAGTTAGGTACCCTTATGCGCATACAAAAGATTGAGTGTGTAGTATGTAGTAGACGTTTTTTATTAGGAAAGGAACCAAGCATGAAGCTTTCTGCCCGTAACCAGCTCGCTGGCACCATTGTTGAGATTACCGAAGGCGCCACCAACGGCATCGTGAAGATTGAGATCGCTCCCGAGGTTGTTATCTCTGCGTCCATCACCAACGAGTCCATCAAGGAGCTGGGCCTGAAGGTTGGCGAGACCGCTTACGCAGTGATTAAGGCGTCCAACGTGATGGTTGGTGCTGACCACTAATCCCAGTCAATAAGACTTACACCCGGGCGGCTGCCTGTTGTGGCGCGCGAGGGTTAATAGGGCGGAGCCCCGCACTGTACACACAGTGCGGGGCTCCGCTTTTATGTTTTTACGGCTTAGACGTTGAAGCGGAACTCCACCACGTCACCATCGTGCATGATTTAGCCCGCCGATGTTTCCTTTAGGACTACTTGCTCATAAACGCTCTTCAACTTTTCCCTATGTTCCCCAACCTCTGCCGCATTATTAGATAAACGTGATGCTATATGGAGGGGCGAAACAATATGAATGAAACAGATAATCTGCCTAATGTGTTTCCTAAAATCTTCATCGCTCAGAACGGGTGACAAAAAGAAATTAAAGAACAACATCTGCGACGCAGAATGTGAATCCTGATGAATAAAAGTATAGGACATAAAAGAATCTAAAAATTCATACTCGACACTTTCCGCATCATAATAATCACGAATTTTCTCAATAGCTTTCCTGTCCGAAACGCTGCTGACCCCCAGTTCGAAGCGCAGGAAGGCTTCCCACACACGGCGAACTTCGTTTGGCGCAGGCATTTCAGCACCCTCTTTACCTACAGCAATCCCATACATTTTACCTAATATATTTTTATATTCATCAATACCATCAAATTTCACACTTTTTAAGGGGCATGTTTTCATCATTATTTGAGATTTCACAGCACTTTACCTTCTCGCCACCCAATCTACCTATTGCAATCTTTGACAATTCAATAGCTGTTTCAGGATCATGAGTCATAATTATTAATTTTGATTTAGATTCACTTTTTGACATCAAGTTCATCACATAATCCAAAAAGTCGAATAACACCATATTTATTGCCAAAAATCAAAACTTGAGAGCGGGTCATCAAGAATAATAATTTCGGTTTCCTGTTAAAAAAATCTTTCAATACTCCCATATTCTTGACCATCCATCATTTTGAGCAAAGAAATAACAGAGCGACAAAACGTTCTGTTCCCCGTAGATAGGCTACTCGGGACAACCTTCTCCTTTCCTTAAAAATTTCATATCACTCCTCTACACATTTAACAGATATTAAACTTTCACCAAAAACAATAGATGAAAAAGTGTTAATATTATCGCTAGCCTTTCGAGGATTATTCACGATTCGAGGCAGTTCGATTTGAGGCACTTCGATTCGAGGCACCTGAAATCCCTAAGAAATTGCCCACTAAATCGCTCGCCAACCCGCTGCGTTATTTTTTGAGATTTCAGCGAGTTGATTTTTCATCCTTTGTTGCTCCTCGGGTGAGAGCTTTATCCCATGCGTCCTCCCACTCATCCTGATTACTCATATCATCCTCTGTAGAATCTTCATGGATATCTTCACTGATACTGCCCACGGCAGATTCCTCGAATTCCTCCTCGCAACAGATTCCTCAAACCCCTCTTTTTATGAGATAATTCTGACCCCTGAGGCTCTTCAAAATTCTTATGAGCTTCATCAGAACCTTCACTTGTTCGATTTTTCATTCATTTTAGAATGATTTATCATTTGCGCATTTCGCAGAACACCAGAGAAAACTTCACTACGATAATTAAAAATTTATTTGATTTTTCGAGTATTTGATTAGCTATCTGTTGCATCGGTGCCAGTTGTTTTTGTAAGATTCTTACTAACTCTCGAATTTCATCAGTAATTCCACCAGAATAAGGAAGCTTTACTATGGAAGAAATAGTTTCTTGCCAAGATTTAAGTTTCCTGATTTCAAAGATTAATTTAAGGGTCTCTTCATCGCTCATTCGAAAATTTTCACCAATGAACCATTCATCAAAAACATAAACATTGTCACAGTTGCCGCCTAGAGAACACCTTCCCTATTAAAGAATTCAACATTGCTTCCATCGTCGAGCGCACGCGCAATTGTTGATTTTCCCTGAGCTATTTTTACCCAGGATAATAACGCATTGAGCATCTTCAAGAATCTGTCCCTTACTATTTACTCGGGTAAAAATTGGGTACTTTTTCACCCCAGCATAGCCTGTATCAATCTTTATTTTTGATACTTTGTTGCATCAACCATTTGTTCCTCCTAGAACCAATAGATTTCCTACATTGAATAGATATAATAAAATCCCTTGAGTATCAGTCCATCATAGATATAACTGTCTCAAGGGGATCTTCACTTTCACTGTTACTCAGATATTAATTTATTTAATTATTCTAAGCTTAGACGTTGAAGCGGAACTCGACTACGTCGCCGTCCTGCATGATGTAGTCCTTGCCCTCCATACGGACCTTACCGCGAGCCTTCGCCTCCGCCATGGAGCCAGCCTCATCCAGGTCGGTGAAAGACACAACCTCGGCCTTGATGAAGCCGCGCTCGAAATCGAGTGGATCACGCCCGCCGCCTGCGGTGCCGTGTCGCCCTTGTAAATCGTCCAGGCGCGCGATTCCTTCGGGCCAGCCGTCAAATAGGTCTGCAGACCCAGGGTTGAGAAGCCCACGCGAGCCAGCTTATCCAGGCCCCGATTCGTCCTGACCGCTCATTTCCAGCATTTCGCGGGCCTCCTCCTCGGAAAGCTCCACCATGTCAGCCTCAAGTTTCGCGTCCAAGAAAACAGCCTCGCCGGCCACCAGCTCACGCAGCTGGGCCTGCTTCTCCTCAGAAGCGAGCACGCCCTCATCCGCGTTAAAACACGTAGATGAAAGGCTTAGCGGTCAGCAGGTTCAGCTCCTTCAAATGCGCCATCTCAAGCTTCTCGGCAGCCGCACGCGAGAAAAATCGTGTTCCCGTCCTCAAGAATCTGCTGCGCCTGCTTGTAGGTTGCCAGCTGGGCGGCGTCGCCCTTCTTAATCTTCACGGCCTTCTCAAGACGCGGAATCGCGTTCTCCAAAGTCTGCAAAATCCGCCAGAATCAGCTCGGTATATAGTCTCCATGTCAGAGGCAGGGTCAACCTTGCCGTCCACGTGAATCACGTCAGGGTCATCAAACGCGCACCACCTGCGCGATCGCGTGCGCCTCACGAATATTAGCCAGAACTTATTCCCCAGCCCTTCACCCTCAGAGGCGCCTTCACAATACCCGCAATATCAACGAACGATACGGTTGCGGGCAGAATACGCTCAGACCCGAAAATCTCGGCGAGCCGGTTCAGGCGGGCATCCGGCAGGGTTCACCACACCAATATTCGGCTCAATCGTGGCGAACGGGTAGTTAGCCGCCAACACCGTGTTGCGGGTGAGCGCGTTGAACAGGGTGGACTTGCCCACGTTAGGAAGACCAACAATGCCGATAGTCAGAGCCACAGAAAATCCTTCAAAAATCAGTACCTATAGTCACCCGCACCGCGGAAACAGCTAAAGTGCAGGCACAACTCCCCACCATTCTACAGTGCAGACGGAGGTATACAGCGCACCGCAAGACACGCCGCACCCACATAGTGAGACACCCCATGTTTCTTCCTCCCGGTGAGGTTCTATTCAGAAGAGTTTTTGCATCTCGAAGCGATATACCTCTGAATGCAAAAACTCTTCTGAATAGGCTCTTCTCGCCGCGCCGCCCTCTGGGAACGGTGCCACACCGGCGCGGAGCAGCCTTCCATGACACTTGTCATAGGCAGATAATGACAGTGCATTCACATTTTTTTCTGCCCGCGGTGCTGTGCTTTAAACCATGAACACGTCACATGTTATTGAGGCCCAGGGCCTCACACAGATTTTTCGTACGCGCAGCAGTAACGTCACCGCCGTCGATAATCTTGACCTGACCATCGACAAAGGCGAAATCGTTGCCCCTGCTAGGGTCCCAACGGGGCGGGTAAACCACCCTCATCGACATGCGTCTGGGGCTGAGCACCCCACCCGAGGTGTCCTCACCATTGACGGCGCCTCCCCAAAGCCGCACACAATCCCGGAAACATTGGGGCGGTGCTGCAAACCGGCGGGCTACTCAAAGACCTCACCGTGCAGCAAACCTCGACATGCTCGCCTCGCTGTACCCCACCACTCGACATGAACCAGGTGCTCGCCAATGCAGACCTGACCGAGCTGGCGCACCGCAAAGTCGGCAAATGCTCCGGCGGGCAGCAGCAGCGCATCCGGTTCGCTATCGCCACCATGCACGACCCTAATATCCTCATCCTGGATGAGCCCACCACCGGCATGGACGTTACCGCCCGCCGCACCTTCTGGGAACGCATGGACAAACTTCGCTGAAACCGGCAAAACCATTATTTTCGCCACCCACTACCCTGGAAGAGGCACAGAACTTCGCGCAGCGCATCGTGCATGAATAACGGAAAAATCATTGCCGACGGCACCTCCGAAGAGATCCGTGACCTCACCGGCGGACGCCACGTGAGCTTCCTCGCCGATAAGCCCACCACCTTCAGCGAATACCCGATGCTGAGCGTCGAAACCAGCGAAGAAAACGGGGCGTACCGGCACCGCACCACCGTGGCTAACGCCGATGAATTCGCGCGAGTGCTGCTCACCAAGTACACCGTGCGCGACCTTGAAAATTGTCAAACCTCACTGGACGAATCGTTCGTTCAGCTCACCGATCGCGCCGCACAGGAGGCCTCAAAATGCTACGCTACACACTCACGAAAATCCGCCGATCGGTGCTCTTTCTCATCCCTGTTCTAAACGATCATTATGCCCGTGGGGCTCTACCTGCTCTTCGGCGCCCCTGCAAGACTACGCGAAGATCAAAGTCGCAGACGGTAACGCCGCCGCTTACGTGATGATCGGCATCGCGCTCTACGGCGCTATTAGCTGCACCGTGTCAATCAGCGGCCTGACCGTGGTCGAAAAACGTGGCCGGGTGGGGCAGGCAGCTGGGGCTCACCCCCATGAACACCGGCAAATATCTGCTCTCCAAATGCTGCGTGGCGTTCATTATGGCGGCAGTACCAATTACTGCGGTGAACATTGTTGCGCGCATGACCAAAATCGATATGCCGCTGAAACAACAGATCGCCTGCGCCGCGCTGTCCATACTATGCGCTATGGTCTTCGGGTTCTTCGGGCTGGCCATTGGGTTTCTGGTACCCAGCGAAAGCGCAGTGGGAATCGCCAACGGCATTCTGGTGGTGTTCTCGTTCTTCGGCACGCTCTTCGCACCACTCACCAAGGACCTCATGCCCTACGCACGGTTTACCCCGCTGTACGGTGCCGCCGAAATCGCCCGCTACCCCTTCAGCAAAGGGCTCACCATTATTAGCGGCAGCGGCGCCGAATGGAATATGACCGAACCGCTCTGGTACGGGATCGTAAACTTCAGCGTGTGGACGGTTATTTTCGTCGTCGCCACCGCGCTGCTCATGGCCGCAGCACCAAACGCTAAAACCTTCCATATGGCGCGTGCTCACCACATCGTGGGCGCATCCGGCACCACCTTACCGGATGCGCCCACGACTCTATCCGAACGCATGCTTATACTAGAGCCCAGGAGGAGCATATGACCCCATCACCCGCCGCAGCCCGGTCGCGCACCCACGACGAACACAAAATCGACTGGATTAGCCTTGGGTTCTCCGCGCCCTGGCTCATATTTCTGGGGTATATCTATGACGGTGTTCTAGAGCCTAACGCTCCGGTGTGGAAGCACGTGTACGTCATTATCTGCCTGGTCATTTTCTCGATCACAGATGTTGCCGCGTATACGGTCCCCGTTCTTCCTGGCGTCATCATATTTCAGGCGGCTGCTTCCTGGACGGCCCTTCTTCGTGCCCGTATGCGGCGTGATGCTGATAGCCGCCATTCCACCGGCAGATGTACTCATCGGGTTCACCATCTACTTTGTGGCACTGTGGATCTTTCCGAGGACATTCCTGACAGCACACGAATTCGCGGTGCCTCGTCATTGCGGCAGTTTTCTGGATAATTTACATGTTCTCTGACGGAATCCCTATCAATTTCGCGGATAAATCCCGCCTCACCTTATCACTGGGCGCCTCTACGATCGGGATTATGGCGTTCTCCTACCTGATCCAGATGAGTAAAAACGCCGACAAAAACCCAAGCCAAACTTGAAATGGTCAGCGAGCGGAGCGCATCGCCCACGATGCGCATGATGTGCTCGGACACCCCTGACCGTGATCACGCCGAGCTGCCGATTTGGCACGTAAACTCTGCACGCCGACCTCGACCGTGCCGATGCGGAGCTGAAGCGATCGCCCAGCTGTCTCGGTCGTCACCGGCGGAGGTTCGTTCGACGGCGACGCGGCTGCGCATCCCGGACTTTTCGGGCGAAATTCAGCATCGGAGCGCGCCCTGCAGACGGCCCTCAATCGCCGCGAAACTGCCCGATGCGGAGCGCTGCCCTCTCAGCAGTTGGGGTGAATTCCTTCACTTTTCTCGGGTGCTGCGTGAGGCTGTGACAATATTGTGCGGCACTCACAGGCCGGTTTCTGTGAGGTGCGGGATGAGCAATACCGGGTTTGAAATTTTTGATAATGGGTGGTATCCTGCCGAGTACGCCGCCGGAAGCGGCATTATGGGCATGAAGAGCCGAGTGAGTCTGCGGGCGGAACCTTGTTGTTGAAGATGCTCCGGCGCGCTGGCTGCGGCGCATCCTGCCGTTCCGGACGGCGGACGTTCGCGGCACACGGCTTCGGGTTAGTATGGACGGTACACCGCCGAAATTGAGCCTTCTGGAGAGACAGATGATTAAGATTATGCTCGCTGATGACCAGCAGCTTGTGCGCGAGCGCTGGCCGCGCTGCTGGGGCTTGAAACACGATATTGAGTGGTCGCGCAGGTTGGTGGCGGTGACGAGGTTCTTCGGCGATCCACCGGTACCACCCGGATGTGTGCTTCCTCGATATTGAAAATGCCCGGTTCTGAGCCTCCAGCGGTATTGATGCGGCAGCCGCGATCCGGGACGCGAAACTAGTAGCGCTCACCGGCGAGCCGGTGCGTTCGCTTATCCTGACGACCTTCGGCAGACCGGGGTACCTGCGGCGTGCTCGCAGATGCCGGGGCGAGCGGGTTTATGGTGAAGGATACGAGCGCGTCCCAGCTGGCGGAGGGCATTCGGCGCGTCAATATGGGGCTGACCGTGGTAGACCCGTCGCTGGCGGCGGATTCGCTGCTGCACGGCGAGTCGCCGCTGACCGAGAGGAAACCGATTCTGCGGGCAACCCGTGATGAGGCAACAGCCCGCCAGATCGGCGCGCGACGCTGTTCCTCTCCCCGGCACGGTGCGCAACCACTTATCTCTCGCGATGGCGAAACTCAACGCCCCGAACCGGCAAGAAGCACTCATATGCCGCCGACAACGGCTGGTTATAGCCACCCGTTGTCGCGGGCGATGCGCACCGCCCTCATGCCGGTTAATGGCGTCGATCTTCGCCATGGCCGCCGAGAGGTGGTTGCGTACCGTTCCCGAAGACAGCCCGAGCATGCCCGCAATTTCTTTGACGCTCCCGGCGGTCTCGGCGGCGCGAAGAACCTCGGTCTCACGCCCGGTCAGCGTGAGGAGCCCCTGCCATTTTGCTTCAGCCAGCACCGACCGACACACGCAGCCCCGCTGCGGCACGGCGAACCGCCTGCGCCAGCCGCTGCGATGCCGCGCCGTCTTCACCACAAACCTGCCTCGCCCGCCCCCAGCGGCGCGGGCGTAAATACCTGGGGCGGCGAGCTGTCGGAATCAGCGGAGCGAACCGGCGCGCCTGTCTGCGATGTCAAGCCCGAACGGGCAAGTTCGGCGGCCGCCTGCAATCCCGGTGGCGCCGGGCATTTCAATATCGAGAAGCGCCACATCCGCGGGTTTCACGACGCAGGCAGCACTCATCACCGCGGCCCACCTCGTGCGACCACCAAGATCAATCTCAAGATCGAGAACCATGGCGAGCGCCTCACGAATCATCTGCTGATCGTCGGCAAGAAGTGCATTCTCAGCGGCACGGCTACCCTGCTAACCGCTCGTGGTCTTCCTCGTCCATGCTGATGCGGATGCGGCAACCCATCTCTGCACACCCGCGCGGGCGCCTGCCGCAGCCAGTGTTCGCGCGTTCCCGAGCGTAGGGTTCCGCCTGCGTCTTCGATGCGGTGCAGACCGGCGAGTCTCGCTCTGCACGGGCATCACCAACCCCATGCCGTTATCGATAACCTCTAACCCGGTGGGATTCAGTCGCACGGTGGCGTAGGTGGCGCGAGCGCTCACAACATTGGGACGGTCTCCCGCAGCGCCCAACCGAACAGGGCAGAGTTCATGCCCGCGATGCTTCGCGGCGGTTGTCGCATCGGGCAGGTCCGCCTGTATTCCGGCGGTTTCCAGGGCACGTGAGGATGCCAGAAACCTCACCTTCAAGGTCGGGAACGCGTAAACGGGGCGACGGTGGAATGCACCTCATGAGAGCTGACGGAGAGCTGGGCGACCTCGCCGCATCTGCCCTGCGCGGCGGGGGCATTGGTTTCACGAGCTTGGCGGCCAGCTCGGCTTTGAGGTTCACGATCGTAGGGAATGCCCCAAAAACATCGTGCACATCGCGAGCGATGCGTTCGCGTCTCGGTGGAGATATCGAGTTCTTTTCAATGGCCTTGTGTTCGGCTCTGTGCATGCTGCGGCCCACGAAGCAGGCGAGCAGTGTGAACGGTAAACAATATCGGAAAATCGAAGAACCCGTTGAGGTTTTCACCGCCGGAAAACGACTGGGAACGGGGCAGGAGTGAGTTATCGAAATACTCCCCGCCCCACCACACCAACAAAGTAAGTTAATCGGTGAAGACTACGGCGATTGGTAACGGCTATTTTTACCCCAGCTTTGAAGCGGGTACGCAGGTTCATCAGCCACAGCGCCACCCACAGGGGAGATATGGTAGAGGATCTCGGTGATACCCGTGCAGACAGGTGGCGACGAAGCCAATAGGCGCCGTCACCAGCACGCACCACAGCGCAGCACGTAGTGTCGTGTTTTTCACGGGTATCAGCTGCGGCATTGTATTGGCGGCAAAGAACAGCGCTGCACATGTCTGATACAACAGTGCACAGGCCCATGTTGTTTTTGATGAGTTCAGCTTCAGCTGATCCACTAAGACCAATAATACAAAACTGCTGGAGGAAAATGTTGAGACAGTTTCTAAACGAGGGTCCGCACAATACCCAGTTTTACGAAGAAAGAGGCTTTACCACGGTGGTGGTGGTGCGGTGCGCTGATGCGGCCGGTTTGCTGTCATAGTCCGGTGTACGCGTGATTGCCATACTGCCCGTGCTTGCTGCATCATCACCTGAAGGTGTATCACCATTATAGGCGGGGTGTTTTAGGCTACACCCGGATGCGTGAGGCCACCGTAGCGAATGTCATAGGTGGGTGCGCACCGTGTGGTACTCCCTCGGTTATCCGCCCTCCCCATAGTCCGGCGGTTTCCGGCCCGAAGGATAGATGGCGATGGCCCCTGCCCCCCAAGCATTGTGCTGCGGGCCAAGACGCCATGAGGAAGCGGCACCGGGTGGGCGAGTATATTCCTAGCGGGTCGGTTTTGCCCCTGGCGGCCGCCGAGCTGACGCCCAGTGTTCTCATCATTTTTCAGGGCGGCACGCAGCCCTGGGGCAGAGAAAGGAACATCTTCCTAGCGGTTTCTACCTTCGATGCTCCGTACCCGTAGTCAGCCAGCAGCGCCAGCACCTCCGCACCAGCACCCCAGTACCGACGCGCCGGAGGTCAGCCCCACGGTCGCCACACCTCAAAACCAGTGATTCATCCACCTGGTGCGCGAATCCACCTCGTTCGGCGCGCTTGGCACCGTACTCAAGCGCCACCTCTAAGCCGCACAGAGTTTGAAGAGTTCGCGGACCCACCACAACACTCAGACTCAGACTGCGGGGCGATCTCATCAGCGCCCTGACGGTTTGAGGTGGCGGTGCAGACATCGTCCGAGGGCGGGTCTTGCAGGGACGGGGAACCGTTCGCGCAGCCGCGCCACGGTTCGGTGGTCTCATCCACCGACAGGGTGGTCTGGGAGATCCATACAACCTTCTCGGGGTCGCGCACGGTCACGGCGCCCACTTCGTCCGGGGAATTACAATCTGAATATGGTCGCGCGCTCACCGGCGGTAATCTTCCACCTTCTGCAGCTCCGGTGGCCAATGAGCAGAATATCGTAGTCCTGTTTTGGCAGGAAGCGCACAGCCTCACGGTGCACCTGTTCACCAGCGGCAGGTCGCATCAATCGTGCTCAGCTGGCGCTGCCCGCAGCGGACACCACGGCCAGACAATTCCCCGTGCGCCGAGAACACGGTCACGGACCCTCGGGCACCTCATCCACCCTCATCCACGAGTAAATAGCGCCCTGCTTCTCATGGTTTCAACCACGTGCGGTTGTGCACAATCTGTTTTACGCACACACACGGGCGCGCCATATGTTCAAGTACCTCTCAACCGCGATCACGGCCCGGTCCACGCCAGCACAGTAGCTGCGCGGAGTGGCCAGCAGCATACGTTTTTGGCCAGGGTGACGGTGTGCGGGCTTCTGGCGTCTTCGCGGGTGCGGCGTACCTGGGGACGGGGGCAGGCCAAGGGAGATGGTTCTCAACGGACATGGTTACTATCCTACGTGGTTTGTCTCTTCTAGTGTGGGCACTGTGGTGGTGTCGCAGTGAGCCCGGTGAGTTTCACCAAAAATCACCCAGCAGCAGGGTAATGAGCGCTGCGATCAGGCTGTAGCTGGCGGTGGCACGCACTTGCGACCGCGTCGGGGCGTCTCGATTAAACAGGCCGTCAAGGAATACTTTGCCGAGTCTCGCCGCCCGGGTTCATGCCGAAGCTGGCCAGTTACCCTCCAGGTAGAAGCGATCGCGCCCAGGCGGTGAGGGTCGCGGCGATGAGTCACGCACCGCCAGGACAGCGGCCCCGCGCGCCACAGCAGCAGCGCGATGAGCATGCTCATGAGGGAGACCCGTCAGGAACGTATCCGCCGAATCGGCAAAATGATTTTCAACTCGCATGATTTTACCGTGAACGTCACATCAGGCGCCATCCCCTAAGGTAATGTACCGTTACCCAGGAGGGATGTCTGGGGTCATAACATACACGAAGGTTCCCACGGCGGTGCTCAAGCTCACTGCAAACGCGCTAATGTCGAGCGCGGCGGGGTAGCTGTCACTGATCAGGTGCGCGTGCGTGTCGGTGGTGACCGCCGCTCAAAGTTTCTGTACTCGCCGGTGGTGGAGATTTTTTCGGCGGCTTCGGTGAGGGTCTTTTGTACACTGTCGCGGTTGCTGCACCAGCAGCGCTGGTTCACCCAGCTGCCGCTGTTAGGGGTCTAAATATTTTGAGCCCTCAGAGTTCATCAGGTCGGTGACAGCCGCCTGCGCGACGCGCTTTCGCAGATCTTAATGGTCGGCCAGCCGAGCTGAGGTCGTTAAAGCCGCGGGTACTAAATCAGGTGGTTCCGGCTCGATTTGCCGCCCGCCCTGGAGGACGGCGGTGATAAGCGCGAGCGCAGCCAGCAGAATGGCGAGGGTGCGGCGCAGCCCGCCGCGAATGGCTGGGTGGCGGCGTCAGCACCGAGGGCGCGCGCATCGGGTGCTCTGCAGGATGCCGCATGTCGTCGAGGTCGTTCCTCAGTCACGTACCTGACCAGCCACGGCGGCTGAGGTTTTGGGTGGCTAAAAGCGGCTTCTTCGTCAAGGGGCTAGGTGGGTTCTTCCTCGTCTGGGGGATGTCGAGGGCTGCGGTGGTGTCTGATGAGCTCAGGCTCGCTGCCGTGATCTCGGCAGGGGCCGGGTTGTTTCTATTGCAGCCTGGTCTGTGCCTGGCTGCGGCTTCGCTGACTGCGGCTCTTTCGAGGGTGAGCTCAGCGGGCTGCGGGTCTGTGGGCGTGGGTCTGCGGATTTTCGGCGTCATTATCGCGGGTTTTCTGGTGCCACCGGTGTCCGGGAGGCGCCAGTTTCTGGCGTGTTCCATCGGGTTCGGTGGCGGAGGTGTCCGCCGGATGACACCATCTGCCCGCACCGGCAAAAGGTTTGCGCGTCCGAGTCTGCGGTCTCTAGCGTTCTGTCTTAGGTTTCTGGCGGTCCGCCGGCTGAGGGTGCGCCCATACTGATTAGAGTACCGTAGCCGCCTGCGGGATTTAGCGAGTGTGCCCTCAGCCAAACAGCATTGGTCAGGGTTCCGGCGTCCGTGGCGTATCGGGTAGGTAGACAGATGTATGAGTAACTTTTGATGCCCGCCCGCAGGTGCTCACGGTGCCGCCCGCGCATGAGCGTGGCAGATCTCGCCACCTCCAGCGAGACGAGCGCCGTGAACCCTGCCGCTGGCGCTGTTGGCGCGTAACCTCGCTGGGCGCATAATTGAGAGCCGTGCCGCAGCTGTGGGTTGAGGCGCAGGTGGTTTCAATGAACCCGGCGCGGCAGCGTGTTCATGACCTGAAAGACCTTGAGGCTGATGCCACGTTCTCTAGCGCTTTTTGCCGCGCCGCCTACAGCATCGGCAAAGACGTGGTGCCGGGGCGCGTGTGGTGCTGGCGAAACCAAGCTTCTGGGTTCCCCAGCGGGCGCCTGTCGCTGCTGGGTGAGCGCATCCACGCGGTGGCACCGCAACCTGTACGTGAGCGGTGCAGCAGCTGCGTGAGGCGCGGCCGCTGAGGGGCTGCTCGCGGATCTCGTAAGAACCGCCGCCGCTGCTGCCGCAGAAGGTGGGGGCTGGTAACCGCGTGATCCTCGACGCATGAAAGACGTGATCCGCAACGCCTCGCCCGGTGGCCAGGTTGTTTTTGAGGTGCGGGCAGGTGGCGGTACAGGGCGCAAACGCGGTGCGTGAGGTGTGCGGCACCTCGGAGCTGGATGCCGACCCGCTGGTGGATGTGATTGTTGCCACGCGGCGGCGGCTCATTTGAGGACCTGCCGTCTCTCGGACGAGTCGCCGGTGCGTGCGGTCGCGCGGCTCACACCCCGGTGGTGTCGGCGATCGGCATGAGGCCGACTCATCGTTGACGCGGTGGTTGATGTGCGCGCCCACCCCCACGGATGCCGGCAAGCGCACGTGCCGGATGGGCGGAGAGTTCGCCCGATTAGTGAGGCGCGGGCGTATTGACAGGGCCATCGCCGGGTATTTGAGCAACCAGTGGCAGCAGTGCAGTTACGGCAGCGCCCGGTGTTTACCAGCTGAGAATGACCTGGGTGGCGCGCCGATGATGTGCACTGTTTACGGGAGCGGGCGCTGGTGTCGCGCAGCACTGGCTGGCGTGAGCAGGATGCGGTGGCGCACACCGGCGCGGGTGCGGTCTCTTCCTGAGCCGATGTCGGCGCGGGTACGCGATTGTGCAGCGGGCTGACGGGCGCTGGTCGGGATGCCCGCGCTGACCGTGGTGAGAAACTGACGGTACGCGCCGTTGGCAGCGCGGATGCGTCCGTCACCGGGTCACGCATCGAATGCGGGACGCCTGAGCCTGTCCGCCGGTGCCCCTGTGTGATGCACTGCCGGTGCTGCACCGGCTGCAGGCACTCAGTAGTTTAGACCCCGCCAGACGGTAGAGAACCCCACCAGAAAGGGGACAGAACATGGCTGAAAACATTAGTTTAATACCGAGTCGCTGGGCGCGCTGGTTGATACGCTCAGCACGAGCAGGCGCGCGCCGAACTTGAGAACGTGGTGCCGAATCGCATCCGATTTGAGACTTCCATCGCCTTGTGGGAACGCGGCGAGTCCCCTGGCAAAACGGTGCGAGGCGCGGCTTGAGGCGCCCCGCGAAAAACTTTAATGAGGCGCGCCGAGCAGCGTGAAGACGCTGAAGACGGGAGGAAACACACGGCCAGCCCCTCCGGCTAACTTCACGCGGTAGTTAGAACGTCCGGCACCTGCGGTCATTTCGCGGGCGCCCGGACGTTCGCTTCTTGTTCTCACCCTGCCGGTTAGCGCACGCTGTTAGGTCGGAGAGGAACTCCCCAGCCGGTTCAGCGCATCGGCGAGGGTCTGCACATCCGGCACACCTGTGGCGGAAGTGGTCTGGGCGATTATGCGTTAAAACGCGCCGCCGTGGCTGAACAGGATCTTTCTGCCCTTCAGAAGGTCGAGCATGAACTCTCATCGTCCACAATGTTGAACTTCCCGCATCGACCTTTGGGGAAGGTACAGCGCCCCGTCCGACTGGCTGCGGCTACCGTCAATCTCGTTCAGCATACGGTACGCCACGTCACGCCGCTCATGCAGCCGCCCGCCAGGCGCCACCAGCGCATCATCGACTGGTACATCGCTAGGCGGTTCTGGATAGCGTGCTGGGCGGCATTACCTGAGCATAGGGCGCACGAGGCGAGCAGGGTGATGCCCTCAACATAGTTAGCGGCCCCATGTCGTTTAGGGCCGGGTAATCGCAACTCCAGCCGCACGGTAACCGCACACTGCACGCCTCGACAGGCCCCGGAGAAGGTCAAGCAGCACATCGTCGCCGGTGAGGGGTAGGTGGTTAATGGCTTCGCGCCGTCGCAAATAATTTTCGTAGATTCCGTCGGTGAACACCACCAGCTGCATGTTCGCGCCACATCCACTATCTGCTGCAGATCGTGGCGCGTAACGGAACCTGTGGGTTATTCGGTTATAACCACGATCCCTTTGCGTGAGGTGATCTTCGATTTAATGTCTTCGTCGGGGTACCAGTTGTTTTCCCTCATCGCACAGGTAGTGCACGGGCTTACCGCCCGATAGCGCCACCGAGGCGGTCCACAGCGGTAGTCAGCATGGGCACGAGGATCTCGTCGTCAGTTTCTCGCACAGCGCCCGTAAGGTCATGGAATCAGCTCGACACCCTGCTGCCCAGGTGACATCGCGTTAGTTCCAGGTCGAGGATGCCCTGTTCTGTAGTGCTGACAATGGCGGCTCGCGCCGAGTACAGCCCGCGCGAATCGGAGTACCCTCGCGACGGGCAGTGGCGGATAATATCCATCATGATCGCGTCCGGCGCCTGAACCTGGTGCCGCGGTATTACCAATATTGAGTTTGAGGATGGGTGTCCCATCGCCCATGCGGCTCGCTGCTTCGAGAAGAGGTCCGCGTGATATCGTAGAGGACGTTATTGAGCTCGATGACTGACGGTACTGAATCATATTCACTTCCTGGGTGGTCGAGCCAGAATTTTGCTGCTTCGCTTCGGCGACGTTTGTTCCACCTGTGAGGCGGAAGTAGAAAGGCTGGGATTACCGGTATCTAATGTAGATGATACGGTTAATGCACTCCTGTGCACTAGATGGCAGGCTTTTGCCGTATTGAAGAGGCACCAGCTGGTTCAGCTGGGTGATTGGGGTCTTCGATACGGTGAACCGGTTATCCTCAATGCTCGGGTCGATACTGTGCAGAAGCGCCACCTGCACTCGCATCTTTAGCCAGCAGCCGTTCCCGTTCGGTGTTTTCCCATTAGCCACCTCGTGGCGGAAACCTGGACATGCCACGTTCTTGAGCAGGGCAATCCCGTGGTTTCCGGTGTTATACGCCCGCACGGCAGGTGAGGGGCGCGCACTCGGGCAGCTGGTTCTAGGCTATTGAACTTGTACTGGGCCCCGTTGCTAGGTCACCAGAACGTTGCGGTTTTGACGCTGACGGTATCCATCAGTTTCAGGTGACCCGGATGATTTTACCGATGGCTGAGAGCGTGTCACTGAGTGATAAGGCCTGCGTTTTGAATGGGGTCGCTGGTGGGGCCGGCCAGCTAGCCATATCGGCGGGATGCTGGGGTGGCTGAGGGTGAGGGTCCCGCCCGGCGCTGGCGGCGGAGTGCACTGGCAGAGCGCCGTCTGATGCTCCGCCTGCAGCTGGGCGGGGCTGAGCGTACCGTCTTCGCCGGCAGCAGCAAGTGCCGGTGAAGTCCCACGGCAACACTCAAGGCGCGTGGTTTTCGGTGGCACCCAGGCCAGGTACTCGTCGCGGCTATTATTGTGCCCGATAACCTCCACTGCACTCTACGTTCCGCAGCGCCTGGGCGGCTCGTGTGGGCAACACGGTTTTAGCCCCCAGCACCCCGCGGTGACGTAGAGTGGTGCCGTAGGCTGATGCGAGGGGTCCACCTTGCGTATTATCCCCGGCGGAGCAGGCAGCCAGGATGGGGCAGAGCGCGGCGGCGTGCGCTGAGCGGCGGCCTCAAGCGGGCGGGAGTAGGTGTTCATGATAGTTTCGGCGTTCTCGTCGGCGAGGAATTCGCGGTATTCCAGGCTCAGGCGGCGTTAGTGTATCCCATCATGGAGGCCACTTCATCAATAATGGTGCCGCAGCGCAGCGTATCAATTTCATGCAATGGGAACCCAGCGGGCAAAATGTCTGAGGAGCTGTTTTCGGCCCGCAGCTGGCTGGACGATGTGCCCGGTAGATAATGCGTAGGCGCAGAACGGCAGGGAGCGCACATGCCGTTGCGTCGGGGAAATGCCCGCGTACACACCAAGACGTCTTCAATGGCAACGCGTACCCGGTTTCTTCTGAGGGTTTCTGCAGGGCTGTTTCTGTCGGCCTGCTCCCGGTTCCATGCCGCCGCCGTAACGTCCAGGGCTCGTGCGAGCGGTCTTCGGGCGCCTAGCGGGTCGCGAGCAGTTTATCTCTGCTCATCAACAACCGCGTAGTGGCGGGTCGGTCTCCATTGCTAATGCCATAGATTCGATTCACCGCGTCTTCTTGTGTTCGGCTTGTTTACTGGTGGCGCTATTCACCGTGATGGCGGGTGGGCAGGTGTTACCGGCGCTTTACCGCCTGTGCCTGCCGTTTCGTCCCGGTTTGCTGCCCTGCGGCGGCTGTGCCGGAGTGCGCCGGTGCGGAGGCGGCTGTTTTCTGTGGCGTGCTCTCGGCGGGCATTAGCCGCACGGATTTTCGCTTTGGTTTTTGGCGCGTTCACCCGGCTCAGTGGGTGCGGCGGCCCAAGCGGTTTCGCTGCCCCGGTTACTGGATGCGGTGCGCCCGCGCACGATGCCGATAAAGTCCCGGATGAGCACCCTCAAACTCGTCGTCTCTTCTCGCCCCTGACCGTATCGGTGGGGGCTGCTGCGGGGCCACACCAGGTGCATCGGGGTACGGCTCCGGCGTCGGGTACCGGACGGTAGGTGAGGGCTTTGCGGTGGTGCAGGGCCACCGACATAAGGATGTACAGGCCCACCTCGGCAACTACCAGTTCTGATAGCGTCCGAATGGGTGGAATCTGCGGCAAAAACCGGGGTTCGCGTTGCGCCACTGCTGTGAGGCTTCACCCGCAGGCGGGAACCTCGGCTCATGCAGCAGGAACTCGTCAGCATCTCACCCAGGGGAACCCTCGTCGAGCACGGTGAGCACATGGCTTTGGGCACCACCCACCACGGGTACTTCGTACAGGCGGATGCCGTGGTACCGGTCTTGTCGGGGTATCCGTGCGGCGGCACGCATTATGGCCATGTGCGCGTAACGGCTCGAAACGGGCTCTGCCGCTGGTGCTGTCTGGGGTGCTGAGCGCGGTAGTGAGTGTCTCAAGCACCGGGCCCTCGCGAAGCGGTATTTCGACAGCGGGCGGTTCGCTGCAGCGTTCGTGCCAGCGGGTGAACCATTTTCCGGCACACCGGCTCGCAGCCGATGCGTAGCTGGCAGCGGCTCAGCACCGGTGCGGGGGCTGCCTGCGCCGAGTAGATGAGCCCGCGGCGGCGCGGCGCGCAATGCTGGGCCTCCTGCGTGCTTGGCGGGTACTGGTTTGCGGGTGCAGCAGCCCGGGGGTTTCGTGCCCTGCGCCTTCGCCAGCACAGTGGACGGCGGCGGCCCGGTTACGGGCGGGGTTTGCGGTCGGTGATGAGTTCACGCACTTTAGAGATTCCCAGGCTGAGGAGCACGATTACCGCTAGGGCAACCGGCAGCATCCACGGCTGCAGCCCTAAGGCGGCGAGCACCGCGAACCCCACGGTGGTGTAGATGACGGCTCAGCAGTGCCCACGCGCATGGCCGGGACCCAGCGGTACACGGCATTTTTCGTGAACCCGGTGGTGATAATGACGGCGGTTTGGAAGTCACGCGAGGAAGCACAGCGGGCATGGTTATACGCCCAGCGGTTCACGAACGCTGTGGCCTGCTGCTGGTATATGTGTCCATTGCTTCCCGGATGCGGCTCATGCGTGCCCCTCCGGCGGCAGCCAGGTAGCCGAGCAGAAACACAATGGACGTGCGGATAATGCCGATCGCCCACAGGCAGGCAACGGCCGCCTCTACAGGTAGGGAATCGAACCATTCTTTTCACTCTGCCATTTTCTCACGTTTTACCCACCCATACTCGCTGCATGTTACATCTTACTTTAAGCAGCTGAGGGCAAAAGAGGGGCGGGTGAAAATGAATATGTGCCCTGGCTGTGCCTGGTTTTTGCCCCAAAATGCACGGAACTAATTTAGTATAATCCTTGTTTTGCAGACAGGTTGTCACTATTTCTTGGGATATTCCGGGTTGTACACCCGATTAATTAGGTTATATTTTTATTACCAAATAGCGAGAGTCCTTGTGGGAAGGATTTTCATGAAACGGTTTCGAAGACTTTTTCTTCCTGTGTGTGATGTGAGGAGGGGGTTCCGCCTGAACTCCCTCCTTACCTTAACCACGACGAAGCTGTTGCACCTAGTGCATTCGCCACACAGTTTTGCAGATTTAAAGTAATAGTTAAAATGTACTGCGCTTATGGGCCGCGTGTTCTCTAGGAGGAGATAGCTGGGATATCACGCATTTGAGAGGAAACCGGCTACGACGACTTTCGAGATAACCGCCGCGCGGCTCCTGGGCTTGTGGGCGTAACATCCCCTAACACTTCCTTTGTGGCCTGCGGTCTGCGACAGTATTAATGGCTCCAGCGAGTCTTCATCGGCCGCCAAAAGGACTACAAAGGCGAAGTGAACTGAGGAATACGATACTTTGGCCGGTACCTTTTGAGCCCGCTACTCAGGATACCCCGCCCAAAAATGCTCCCAAACCCGATTGCTTCCAAAATGCTAACGAGGATCCTGTAGCCGGACTGTATTCCAGCATTGCATCGGTCGGGCTGCCTCACGTATGCTTTTAGTGGCCGGGGACGTTGGGCTGATCAACGAATCCGCTCTTGGGAGGAAGAGCAGAAAGGATCGAAGTCTGCGGTCACCTTGTAGATAAACCGTGAGGTAAATATTGGGAGTGCTGAGTCCAGCTGTGATTTTCTAGAGACCCGGAGCCCACAAAAGAAGGATGAGACATCTGGCCACATAAGATGAATCACGGCACGGGGCGTCCTGCAGATGGGACAGAGACTTCTACCGAGCGCTCCGTGAAGGTGAGCACCATCCCACAAGCCAGCAGGTGAGTAAGGAAGTGGGAAGATTAGTGCATACCCTCGGTGGTCGGTGGGTCATTGATATTGACTTTGACGGGTCAAGCTTCCAGCCCTCACCGTCTTACTTCAAGAACCACCATCCTGAACATCCGGTGACAGCAAGGAGGAGTCCTAAGAGGGATTCTCCCTTATATATACACCTAAGACAGTTCTGCCCTAGATATTACACTCCAACTACAGAAAATACGTGGCACAGGGACCGGCAGAAGCCTCTCTTCCCTCCCTCGTTGCTCGAAAGACAGCACCATCATTACGTGTTGGCCATGATTCAGCTCGTTCACGAAAGCATACTATAAGAAACGCGCCTTATATGCTTGATGAGCGGGAGGAGGAAAGCGCTGGGGCTGGCACTCTCATCGGTCTCAAAACTACCGACCCAGTGACCGCCAGTGTGTTTTGCTTTGATCCGCCCCTGCAAGTTAGTAGTCTCCTGGCTGCTCTCAGAAATAAAGTTCACGCTGGTCTTTTGGCCAGTTAACCTCCACATAGCAGGCACCTGTGGCGGGAAATTCCCCGGCACGGCCAGGTGTACTCGTCCTCTTTGTGGGTTCTGAGGTTTCCAGAGAATCAAACGAGCTAATGTCAGCTTCCCAGCGTTTACCCTCAGCCGTCGTACGACCCTATTGCTTATTATCTCTTTCTTTGTTTCGCGTGAACGCCGAGTCCTGTATATATGTGGTATCCCGCGTAGTAAAGGTATAGGTGGGTTAGCTGCCCTGAGAAACGCAATACTGGAATACAGTCCCGGCTACATGGAGTCTTCACCGCTGTGGGTTTATTAGGTTTGGGAACGTTTTGGGCGGAGTGTCATGCTGGTGGTCTGCGCGCCTGCGGAAGTATCGTGGTCTCTGTCCAGTTTCGCCTCGCTTTTATAGTCTTTGGGAGAGGCTGACGGGTGAAGAGGCATCCTCTTTGGAGTGCCCACAACTACATTGGTTGCCGCGCAGGCAGATAAAAACACCGTTGTTCCCAAGGCGCCCACAAGACGAGCCTAGCTGCGCGGCGGGTTATTCTCGGAAGTCATCGTAACCGGCATCCTCGGATTGTATTTATTCGATAAACCCACTGGTAGGTCTCCTGTGTGCCCACTCACGGTGCATATCCAAGACATTTTCGAATCATAGAGTTACTGCGTTGGCATCTATCCGTCATCTACTACGGTGCGGGCCTGCGCTCACTGTGAGGCAGGCCGCACGAGCGCTTTTCTATAGACCGCTGCAGGAACCGCTCTGCATTTGTCTATCCTCGGCTTCTGCCCTGGCACCTATTCTCCGGTTTTACCTCACCCCAGCGTCCTTTATCTTTCTTCTGGATGCAGTGGCGCAGCGGCCTGCAGCCCAGCACTGGCTCCCAGGTGTTTGAGGTGCTTTGAACATGGCAGGTATCGCCCTGCCCAGCCGAATACCGGAGTAGACGTGTGTCTCAAACCCGCTGCCGAGCGTACCCAGCTGCTGCTGCGGTTCGGAACACCGGTGAGACATCATCATCCAAAGAGTCCAGGTCGCCTTCATCAATAGCTGACGGCACTGGAGTATGCGGAATGGGCGGACCGTACCGGCGGCACATCAGGGTGGTCCCCTGCCCCAGCGGCACCGTGGTGTGCCCGCCGCATCACTGGAGGGCTGTGCACCGTGATCCTGCTGCGGGTACGTTCTGTAGGTTCAGCTGCCGCGCCCGCGGCGGGCACGCTCAGCTGCGCCGCCGCACCTGCCGCGCCGCCCTCAGCTGCGCGGGTAGCCTGCGCGCGGCCGCCGCAGCGGCACGCTGAGCCAGGTTCGCCGTGGCATCCCCATCCGTGACGGGGCGGTAACGTCAGCGTCAAAGGAGCCACCTGTTCAGCGAGGATGCCCGAAGCGGCCCTCTGCTGCAGGTACCCCGCCAGTTTTAGCGCAGCAGCCTCCGGTCGAGCGGGGCGGCAGGTGGCTGAGTTGGAACAGGCGCAGTAGCCGCGCCGCCCCAGCAGAATCGCTTTTGGGAAGGGGCACCTGCGCAGCAGGCGCGACCGGCGCAGGAAGATACAGCGAGTCCGCAGGCCGAGTGGCCTGGGCAGAGGCTGAAGGCGCCTGCGGGTCTCGGGCTGGATATCAGAGCATAGGCTCAATCACGGTGTCGCTCATAGCTGCGGGGCAGGTGCGAGTCTCGCCCACGGGCGAATCGGCCGCTGAGTAGCACGGGCCCGAACCGGCTCTGTTCCGCTGGAACTACGGCGTGCGGCACTCCGAGCATCAGGTTTCCGCTGAACGGGCGATGCGGCAGGCGCGGGCTCCCTGAGCTGACACACCGCGACGCGCAGGTGGCGGCGCAGTGGTGCAGCACGGCGGGACGAGACGACTCCTCCTGAACGCCCTCACCAGCGGGACGTTCACGCCCTGCCGTGCGTCTCGCCGTGCGTAGCTCGGCGGCGGGGCGCGATGCCCGCATCCTGCTGCCGCCCTGTCTGCGCAACCGAACCCGCAGCTGCGTTATACGGCGGGAGCGGGCGTGCCTTGCGTGCGACGGGTATTGCGCCGCCGGGTCAGCACCGGCTGTTTCAGGACTCACGGCTGCCGTGGTTCAGCGGAGGCTGGCTGTCGCCTCGGCCTGTTCCGGATACCGGGGCACTCGGAAGATCTGCGAGCGCTCGCCGCGGGCTTTTTAGCACCCGAAATCGCCAGGTACCGCGAACAGCCCGCCGGTCGCCACAGCAACCAGCAGCGCCGCCACCGGCCGCACCTCCACGACAGCATGCCGGAAACAGCCGCAGGGCAAACCCCAGCCGCAACAAACGCCAGCAAGGCCATCACCCAAAAGTACGGCGCGGCCGGTATGAACCGTCATCCCCGGAGGTACCGGACCCCAGCATTGACTCCTGAACCTCCGGAACTTCTTCGGTAGAGGAGCTCATGCAGTGGCAGGGCCGCGAACCCGGTGCTGCCGCGCGCGCCTCTCGGAGACCTCCGCACGCCCGGTGCCCGATGGTGGTGCCGCAAAGCGCGTGAATCGGTGTCCGCAGCGGAGGGATCCCGCCCCGCCGTCCTCAGCATCTATATTAACAGGATACTACGACCTATCCGGGAGCCTGAAGGCTGGGAATTTGCTGTGTTCCTCCCAATGTGCGTGGTGCACCAGCCTCGCTGTCGGCAGGCTCCGCACCGGGCGCAGAGCCCAGGCTGAAATGGCCCGGGGCAGAGGTCCCTCACCGTACGGTTCGCGTCGCTCAGTCATCGTGCGTGCCCTGCTGGTGGACGTTCGCGTCCTCACGCATCGTGGCCTCCCACAGGTCGGCGCGCCTCGGCACTCGGCTGCATCCGTGGTGTACAGCAGCTGCGTCTTATCGTCCGCAAACCTCTTCCCGTCGCTGCTGCACGTCTCACCGCAGCCGAAGCGGGCGCTCAGCAAACCCACCCCGCCCAGGGGCTCCAGCGAACCGCAGGAGGCTGAAGCGTACACCAGCCTCTGCCGGAAGCGCAGCACGGCCGCAACTCGTGCCGCGTGCAGTCTCCCCGATTAAAACAGTACTCTTTGCGGACGTAAGAAAACTATCCTCAGCGGTGCGGCCCACACGCGCCAGTAAGCTGCCGCCGGGATCCGTTGGTGGGCGCGCGCCGAGTAGCTAGGCACTAACCCACAAGAGCATAATGACAGCAAGGGCAACCACACTGCCCGGAAGTGCTCAGCCAAATCATGCTCTATGGCACGCCCCATAAAACGCCGGATCCCAAAACCTATATCTGCGTAACATTTCACCGAAATTAGCGGATATCGGTGCCAGAACACGCCCCAGGCACAAAACATCACCGTTTTGTGCCCGCCCACAGCGCTGAATTGAAACACCCATCAGAGCGACAGCGGTGGCTCCCCGCATGGGAAGCACCGCATCATAACACCAAAACGGCGTAAGTTTTAGTAGCTGCAATTCCTTCAACCACTGGCATTGTGCTCAAATCGAAATCGCCGCGCTCTGGCAGCCAAATAACATTCGCCTTCAAATACGAGAGCTTATCGCCAGTATCAAACGACGGCCTTTAAATCACACCGTACACGCCTTTCCCCATCGCCCACGGTGCAAGAGTCTGCAAGGCGTCAGGAGTTGAATTCCGCCACGGCCGGGGGCGGTATCCCTACACCTCAAACACCTTCGCTCAGCACGTAACGCACAATCACAGCATAATTTGAGGGAATTTGCCTGGCCCGCGGCTTCTCACAACCAGCCTGCCCACCACAAAGTCCTCACCAACGGTCTCAATCGCGGCGGCACCATACGAAACGTAACCTCCATGAGGGTCACCACAGAACCGCGTACGCTGCCGCACCAACCATGCGAGCAGATCTTCCTTCTTTACCAATCCAGATCATCGCCCAGCAGCACCGCGAACGCCCATACCACATGCACCTTACCGCGTTAGCAATCGTGCGCCCAGGCCTCGGGTCGCTCCTGGCGCACATAGTGACCTCCGCAAATAGTTGATTCTCCACAGCCTTCAGCAGGTCACCTCTTTACCCTGCTCAGCCAACCGCCGCTCCAACACCGGCACACGGTCAAATGATCCTCCGCGTACGCTTATTGCGGCCGGTAATCAGCACATTCGCAGCCCTGCGCGGATCGCTTCCACCACATACTGGATGGCGGGATGGTCCACCACCGGGAGCATCTCTTAGTCGCTTTGTTGCGGGCAAAAATCGGTGCCCAGACCTGCCGCAGGAATAATAGCCTTAGTAATAGGACCCAGATATTAGCTGCGCTGCATAACATGAGAAGAGAATGCCCGTGAACAAGCACGTCCAAGTAATGCATATTTCACAATACTTTGATTATCTTCGTGATTAGCCCTGCAATTTATAATTGAAATAACACGCGCCACGCTGTGCTCTGTAGTACCGTTTAACGTCGTCCCAGGAGCAGTCCATGTAGCAGCCCGCCCTCGGGGCATCCCCGAAGACATTGCGCCTCGATAAGTATATTGCTGCGCCCAAATCCGCCCGTGCCGCCTTCATTAACGCAGCAACCGCAGAGGCAGGGCAAGCAGACTATGCGCGCCGCTACCAGGAAGCGCATCTACTCCTCATACCCGCACTGAAACTAACCATTGCAGCGTACTGTTGACCGCTGCGGAGCCCCCCATCACCGATTTCCGCATCAGTGAAAGAAGCTGCGACTAATGACGGGCACCGGCATCCTGCGCCGGTGGTGCGCCCTGAGCGGCAACCGCCTGGGTGCAATGGGGATCCGCATGTGCAGCACCCCTCAACGGTATGCGGGTATTGCTGAACCTGAGCGATGGAAGGCCCCATGCCTTCGCCAGCAGCCGACCCAATAGTACCCGCCCCGCCTACGGACGCAACGGGCGACGCTGGCCGCGTATCATGACTGGTTGCCGCTGCGCCTGAGCGAGCAGGCCCTGCGCGAACAACAGTGGCGGGTATTCGCCGACGAAGTGCTTGACAGCATCCCCCATGACACGTGGGACGGGAAGCTTTTACCGGTGCTCACCGGGTGCACCTGCTCGGCGAACACGCCACCCACTAACACACCGTACAGCCAGCACGTAAGTGACACCACACAGGCGGCTACCTTTTAGCTGGAAGTAATCAGCTATTGCGTCAGCGAGAACATTTGCCGATCTACGTCTACCAGTGCAAAACTGCGGCCACGTTTCTTCGAAAAACGCCAATCATCGAAGCGATAGCGCCGCGCACCTGCCCAAACTGCGACAGGAAACACTGCGTAAACGCTACAACGAGGTGGGCACAATTTTAGTTGGCCCGGCCTATACAAACGATAAAACAGCGTGGCACAAATAGTTCATAACCCAGCGGCACCAGCAGGCACCGCCTAGCCGTTGCGCGCGTCAGCCCCTCATCCGGTCATCAGTGTAACAACACAACATGGCCCAGCGTGCAGTGTTGCTTTACCCGCCAGGGTGCGGGCCAGGCAACCACGAATGGGGTACGGCACCCTGGGGCACCGTGCGGGCTAATAGTGCGGAGGTTTCGTTCATCTCCCGTAATTCCACCGCAGCCTGGGCTTAGCCCATCCGCGCTCAGCGCCTGCTAAACGCCCACCGGCACGCCACGGGTAGCCCCAGTCCTCGTTCGCTGGCGCGGCCCTGCCCACCCGATGGGTCATCGCCGCACCCGCCCCGGTCCGGGGCATTCGCAATTCCCAGCGACATGCGGTTCAGCTCAGCGGCGCCCGCCCCACTCACCAAGGAGACCGCGCCGTGGTTTCGGCACGGTGAGTAGCCGCTCACGAGCTATTGTCCTCCCGCATCCCAACGTACCGGCGGTACGCGCTCCACCACAGCATCCGGTCGGCGTACCATCTCCACTGTGTTCCCGGTCAGGTAGTTCCACCCGGTAAGGCCCAGCCGCCCGCATCAGGCGGTGCGTCGCGCACGCTGGAGCTGTAAAAACGCGGTGAGGCATCCGAGGTGGCAACCAGCGGCATGGCAGGCCTTCATATCGTCGCTACCGCCTCGCGGGGCGTAGCGATAAACGCCACCAGCCCGCCGCCCGGCCTGAATACGTGCACCCCTGCGCTGGCGCAGCCGGAACCAGCAGGCCGTTCAGCAGCCAATCACCGTATCGCAGAGGGCTTGTAACTTCACCCGCCAAGAACTCCGTTATCGGGCATTTTTCGGGATGCGCGCCTGCTGCTGCTCGTCCACACGTTTCAGGTGCCTCATGGGCACGCATCAGACGGTAAAAGTCGAGGGCGCCGTGCTCTAGTTTCTGCGGCTCCAACGCATCCGGGCTCACACACGAAACAACGTGGGTGGCGCGGCGGCACGGGTCAACGCGGTCACCCCTCCCGGCCGTGCTCCTCCGGACAGCCGCCCCATCGTGGGTGCGCTATCGGGCGGGGCGGCCACCCCGCGAGGCAAGATCATGAAGTCTCGCCTACGCCCTCAGCGCGCGTAAAATCAACCACCCTAAACGGTTCTTTCCGGTTTGAAGAACGGCGCCACAGGATATTTATTCAGGGCGTTGTGCACCGCATCGGCCACTCAGCTGCGCGTGTTTAGGGGCCTGCGGTTACCACCGCCAGGAGCGCGTTCCGGCGGCGCAAGCGTGCTCCAGCACCAGTAAGGTCACCCGTTCCACCTCAAAACTGGGCGATTCCTGGTTACGTTATCGCTCACCTTCCCGCGCGTATCAATGTACTTCCGACGCTTGGCGGGCTCGGCTTCTGGTCTGAGGCGGCATCACCACCGAGCGCCGCCGCAGCTGCCCCGCAAAATTCATTGTCCAACAGTCACTGGTCCATGGTTCGCCCAGCTGCGCCAGGTGCAGCGAGGGCACCCACCTTCGGGAGAGCGCGTCAAAGCCTCGCCGTTTCTGTTGCTGGTGCCGGTGCCCCGTCGCCGGTGCCAAAACACAACGGGGGCTGGCACTGGAGGCGGGTCGCCGAGGGCGATCACCGCCTGGCGCGCGGGTAATGGCGTGGCAGGTTTGCCGCCAGCGGCGTCGATTCGAATCCAATAAGATCGCAGCGTCAAAACGCATAGTGGCGGAACGTGACGCCAACGAAGGGGGCTGGCTGTCCAAATCGGCAGCAGGGCGCTCGTCGCTGGGGCGTGCCCAACAACTGCTGAAGCACAACCATGCCCGCGCAGCTGGTTTTGCTGTACGCCGCCTGCCTCCCGCGTGGTGGGTGTCGATCCGGTTACCCACAGCCGTTGGCACGGCAGCAGGCGTGAGGCACCCATATGGGCGTAGTTCATGGCGGAACTGACCAATGCCGCGAAGCGCCTGCCCGCCCAGGATTCGCCTCACGGTCATGCAGCAGTTCGCTGGGCGGACCGCTACCAGGCCAGCTTCCAGCCAGCGGCCATCAGGCTGCCGTGCCGGCAATTGCCGGGCATACAACCTTCCATGAGCTCATCCAGGCCCAGGCACAGCAGGCGCGGGCGGTGAGGGTATCCGCTCGGGCAGGCTCATCAGGCAGCACCTGGTCGGCCAGTAACGCGTCCAAACGGGCCGTTCGAGCGCGTCCAGGTGGTGTGTGTGTCGGTGCCTTCCTGGGAGTCATTATCCAGCACGATCTGCAGCCCGTCGAACTCTTCATGAGGGAATTGCAGGCGGTGACAAGCGCATCAAGGTTCTCAGGATCTGCGGTGCGGGCGCGGTGCCGGATCCACTTGCGTTCAGCCTGCACAATCCGGGCAGCTGCTCGTGTGCACGCCAATATTCACCCCGGCATGCCTTGAAGTGGCGCGGCGCAGGCGGGAGCGCTGCATACTGCCTATTTGATGGTGCCACGCCCCGGTCGCGGTGGCCGCGACTGTGGTTTGGTGACGGCCGGTCATACACGGTGGGTTGGAACTGTTCTGAAGTTTCCTGGATGCGCTGTAGAATATGCAGCTGCCCCTCGCGTCGGCGATAGTGTGGCCCAGCCGTAACTCGGTGGTGCGGCTGAGTTGCTCATAGCCTCCTGCAGAGACAGCAGGGAGGATTTGAGGGTGAGAACCAGTGCGTAAGCGCCGCGGTCTCTGCCGTTGGGTCATTGTGGCGGGCACGGTACCAGGGGGAGGTGCGGCTGTTGGGTGAACGTTCAATCATGAGGCGGGTGAGGTCGTGAGCGAGGTTCTCGCGTTCGAGCAGCTGATCGCTAATGCGGCGGCTAAACCGTACACCGGTTGCGGGCGCCTCGTTCCGGGAGGTGAGTTCGGCGAGTGGTCTGCAGCGCCTGGTAGGTGGTGATATTCCATATTACCGTGCGAGATAGCTCGGTGCCCAGCAGGCGACGGCGGGGTTTCGTTGCTCGGCGGTGGTCTCCTCTCTCAATGGCAGCGGCTCTGCTGGCAATGGTTTGATGAATTCGCGCGTCATTCGGCGTCGCGGAAGTCGGTGAGCACATCAAAACGGAGGGAATCAATACCGTTGCGTTCCGCAGTGCGGTGAATGGCCAGGGTGGAGCAAGTCTCCAAATTACAAGCACAGATTTACCCGGCCCCGCGAGGGTCGCAGCACATTTACGGCGGTGCGGCGGCTCTGCGCCGGGGCAGATTGTGGAACGAGTTGCTGCCGGCGGCCGCATCAATAATGGTCTGTGCGGCCGGGTCGGCGTCAAGCAGCTGCGTCTCCCGCTGCGGGTCACGGTGAGGGGCTGGTTTGCACCAGCGGGCGGATGTCTGGCTGCACCCCGGGACTTTGAGCGCGGCAATATCACGCACCAGCGGCGGTGGGCGGTGCGGGCAGCTCGCCCATGCTTTTGAGGTCGGCGAATGTTGAGATGAAGAACTGTGATTCGATGGCCATCCCGGGGATGTTCCTGGTGGTGGCGCGCATTCGCTCACCAGCGGGCCTGGCCGCGGGACATGAATTGGCCAGCTGCGCCACGTCCATGGTGCCCAAGTCAATATCGCATTCCTGTTTGATTTGGCGCACCATGGCGGAAGTTGCTTCGCGCGGCACCGGCAAGGCGCAGCTCGTAGTCGTCGCTGCTGGGTGCGGGGTGATGCTCAGCGGCGCCATGAGGATAGCACAAAACCGTTTCTCGTAGGAGACGGTGTGCCTGGGTGGGTGGAGCGGAGAGCCAGGGAGGCGGTACTGGCCGCCAAAGCACCCGGAGTCTAGCCTGTAATGGTGGACACCATAGGATTTGGTACGCAGGTGTGCGCATCATCCCTCCTCCGCAAGCTTTTTCGCGAAGAATGGTGGACAGGCGGGGTTTTCCGCCCGGCCAGCAGCTGGGCCGAGTCCGGAGGGTTTGCGGCGGTGAGGTCGATGTGCACATAGTCAACCCGGTTGTTGACATCGCGTCCGGGCCGGTAGATGTTCATCTGTTCCGCCTTAAGGTTCCAGCCCCGCCGCTGGGTCAGCCAGGCTGGTGGGGTCAAGGTGCGGCGGCGCCTCAAATTGTCGGGCTAAAAGCTGGTGCGGGCTCTGAGGTTGGCGAGTTTCGTCCTGGGCGCCCTGGGGGTCCCTTGGGGTTCCGTTCACGTCGTGTGTGCGTCCTGCGCGGTTGTATTCTGCACGTTCTGCCATCACGGCTGGGTGGTGCGCCTGTGTCTTTGCCGGGCGGATGGGTTCAGCGTTTCGCGGGCAGCCCACCGTGCGTTACAGTGCTGCCGGTGGCTCGTCCTCCGGCGTGGCCTTGTATAGCTAAGGTGTGTTTAGCTTGTCCAGAGGCGGATGTTCGCCGGTGAGAACCAGCAGACCTACCATCCCCAAAATACCATGGCGGCGAAGGAGTACCCAACGGTAGGTGGGCAACTTTTCGGTCCGTCCCAGTCGCGGTGGCGCGCAGCAGCAGCAGGTAGCAGGCGAAAGCAAGCGCAGGTTCCCCATCACCATCTGCACCGCAAGGGCGTAGAGGGTGAAGACGTTGTTTTGGTGCGTCTGTTTTCGCTTCCAGCGAGTTTGAAGAGTCCCGCGAGCAGGATCGCCAGGCACCTGCTGGAGGAACGCGACAGCGAAGAAGGGAACAATAAGCGCCTGGGCTGAAGGTCATATTGGAGTTCGCGGCGCCAAGCAGAATCCAGGCGAAGAGCGCGAAGGCACCAGGAGCGTACCAGAAGAGGAAACGGCGTGAGTTTACGGTCGTCGCCGCTGCGGCGAAGATGTTTGCGTCTTGTGTGCTTTCTGGGCAGTCGGTAGGGTCTCTGTTGGGCTGCGCCTGGCCCGTTTGCCCCGCCGGGCTGCCGCTGGGTGTTTCGGGTCTCATATCGGTCGATGTACCGGCGCACCAGGTAGTCCAGCAGCACTGAGCGCCATACGAATGAGTTGTTGTAGGGCCGCGCTGGCCGGTGATCTGCGTGGGGGTGCCTCTGAAAGCAGTGAGTCTGGCGTGGGAGACATGTAGTTCACCTGAGGCGGGTGACCGCGACCATGATCGGCGCAGGCAAGCATTTTTACGGTTCGCGCATGTTCTCTGTCTGCCCGGAGAATTACGAGAGGATCACCAAATCGTTGGTGGTCGCGGAGGTCAGTGGTGCCTCAAACTCGTTGCGGGCTGGGATAACGTGTGACAGAATTTGCCGTACACCTGCATGGATTTGGCGAACTTTTGCACGGCGTCAGTTAAGCGTACCCGGTGCCGAAGCAGCAGATGGTGCGGCGTTCGTGCATTTTTTTCGATGAGCTTCGGATGCTCCATGTCTGGAGGCAGTCGTAGGTTCGCAGGATGTCTTCTTTACCGCTCTCAATAAACCTGGGCTGGTGGGGTCTGGAGCGGGTGAGGATGATTTACGAAGTATTTCAGCCCGCAGCCCGAGAAGTTCAGTTTCTGGTGAGGCGAATAATGGAGCTGGCTGAGGTGTAGGTTTTGTGCGCGAGGGAGCTTGATGTGGCTTCGGCAACGAACTTCGTCGAGCATAAACGCCAGAATCTGCGCCTGTACTGCCAGCGGTGCTGGTTTGCATTCACCACATCTGTAACGACTTCCGGCGGCTCCTGATGCCAACATTAAAATATTATAACGTCTGCGGCCTGTGGAGCCTTGTGGTGTTATCGCGTGAAGCGGCTTCAGCCCAGCCTACGTTTTAGGCTTTGGTGTTCACCGCGGTTTCAAACGCTCATGAACCTGCGGAACGTCCATGCCCACGATCACCGGAATGTCTACCCTTGCGTACGATACCGCGAGCACCAGCGTCCTTGAACGCGGCATCCGAGGTGTCGACCAGGATTCATCGGCCACCGACACGCGCAGGCGGTGGCGCAGTTGTTCACGGTGGTGATAGCTGGCGCCGCCGAGCAGTCTGGCGGAAAACCAGCCGCACGCGCGTACAGGCTGAAGGTTGCCGTCTTTCTGCGGATGCGCCGCCTTTTCTTCTCGGCGCAGCTTTGCGGCCTTGTACTCGGCCGAGCACAGCTTTGTTTCACGCCTTCAGCTCACGCTGGGGGTCTTGAAGTCGAACTTCAGGATCAGGGCGAAGAGCATGAAGCAGATGACGGTGAAGCACAGGCCCACGCCAATCTGCAGGCGAGGTAGGTCGGCCAGTGGTTCTGCCACAGCGGAACCCAGTTGAGGAAGATGTGAAGTTATCCATAAACCGCCGCCCATGCAAGTTGCCTGAAAGCCCGAACATGGCTATGATCGACGCCAAGGTTGCAGCAGCCACAGCGTGCACTGCGAACAGCGGGGGTGCCGCGAACAGGAAGGTGAATTTCAGGCTCGGTAATACCGACAGCATCGCGGTGAGGTCACGGCAGCACCCAGGCGAGAACCTCTTTACGCTTCTCGGGCCGTGCGGTGGTGCAGAAGGCCGCTGCAACACCTGCCGGTGCGAACACCTTAGAGTTGCCGTGCAGTGCGAAGCCGCTGCCAGGGAAGAGCTCGCCAGGGGCTTGTCGCCTGGCGCGAATCTGCTCCAGGTGGATTATCAACCTTCGCAATGCCGTTAGTTACGGGCGCTGCTGAACATGAACGGCGAGTAGATGGCGGTGCAGACCGGTCGGATGATAAGTTGCCCACAGGTGTAGATCCACACACCGAGCGCGCCGGAGGCGATGAAGAACCCCGCATGTTACCGTAAAGGCGTAGGCCAGCAGGGTGAAGAGAACGCGATGGGAACATGAGGAAGAAGCACACGCGTACACGTACTGTGCCCTGGAAAAATGAGGAAGTCGGGCAGAAGCTTTGTCGAACCCAGCACCGCACCACGCGATGGTGAGAGTACAATCAACCAAAGATACCGGTGTCAATGGTCTTATTACCGGCGATCATTTTCGTATTGGTACCGGCGGCGGACCTGGAAATATCACCCTGTAGTTGAGCTGAAGACGCTGCCTTGGCCTCAGTACTTGGAGCATTGGTCCGCCCAGGTAGTTGGTCAGTAGACTATTAGCCTGAGCACGGCGTGCGTTTGCGGTCTGAAGAGCGCAATCGCGCTGAGCACGGCATAGCCCATCTGAGTGGAAGACGGCCCAGGCGCCAGAGAGCCAGATATCCCAGATTTTAAACCAACATCGTGCCTTCATTAGCTAGAGGACCAACGATGTTTCTAGGTGGCAACTTTGCTAATACCAACTGCCAAACCGGCGAAGGCAAAAGAAGTATCAAACAGTACATTGAACCGAACCTCTTGAACTTTTTTCCATCATGAGGCTTTACGCCAAGAAGGAGGTAAATACGGCGTACACGCGCCCGCGCGTCGTCATCAGTATTTGAATATAACCCATCATCCCACCTTTTGCGGGCTACACGTCTGTTGCGGGAGATTAGACATGTTTTTTCATAACGTGAAACATCTCCGGTACCGGGTAAAATGTCCCGTCACGGTTTTAGTGCTTTGAAACGTGTTTCTCTGTATAACCGTAGCCCGCTCCCCACCATGTGCAGGTGGTGGTGTTATTGAACGCACACTCGAAAACTACATACCCATGCTTTTCTTAATTTTGAATACCCACAGCTGGGTGCGAGCCTCACCAGATCAGGTTAAGATTCAGGAGTTGCCCGTTTCATTGCCGACCGTCATTGATGTTATTGCGTTGTAGAGGTCAACCAGTACCTGCACTTTGGTCAGGATATCTATCACCAGGCGGGGCTGATATTCATCCGTGAGGATAATTATGCACTGTCAGTTGGTTCGTTCCCTATTGATTTAGGGCTTCAATACGAATGGGCGCTGGACCGAAACACATATTGGGTGGATCGGTATGACGAGTGTGGTGGCGGGTGCCGCACCATTGAACGTATCGAGCCTATTGTGTAATGAGCCCGCAGTACAGCCACGACCGGGTTGAACGGCGGTCTTCTCGCGTTCGGTGGGTACCGATGGGTTCCGTATGGTGCAAGCGCCTATATGTCGGTGGATTTTCAGGGCGAACCGCTTTTCGCACAGGAGTTTGCGCGGCTTTCGCAGGCCCTCACTCGAGCGCGGTCAGGATGCGCCCGTTCTCTAGGGCGGCGATTTCAACATGGCGGCGCAGGTGCGCGGCGAAGGGTACGATCTTTGTGCTTTCTCGGCCTGTGGATACCCGCGAGATTGCTCAGGAGTACCGACGGCGAACACCCACCGTACATCGTATTGCTGCGGGGCGGCAGGAGGATGCCAGCGTATCGACTTCGTGTTTGCTGACCGCGCGGTGAAGGTACTTTCGCATGCGGTATTCATGACAATTTCCTGGCGATTTCTCTGATCACAGCGGCGTGCCGAGAGCTTGACGAGAGTCGAGTTTGAGCCCACCCGCCAGGATGCACCCTTGCGCTGCCGCCGCCACCAACCCGGATAGTGCGGTAGCTGCAGGGTGCCGCAACTGAGCGACCGATCCTGCTTTCAGACCTTTATTTGATATATACCCGGAAGCGACAGCCCATGAAAACCGGAAATTCAGTGGTGGCAACAGCCCGTTGTGTACCAGATCTACCCATGTTCAACGACCCAATGGCGACGGCATCGGCGATCCGCCCGGCATCACCGAAAATCCTGTACCCGGCGAAGCTGGGTATAGATGTTATCTGGCTCTCCCGATTTACGCCTTCGCCGAATGACGATAATGGCTACGATATTTCGGATTATCGGGCGATTGGTGACCGAGCCGTGCCAATGGCTGACTTTCGACGAGCTGCTGGCGACCGCACATGAGCACGGTATCAAACTCATGATGATTTGGTGGTGAACTACAATTTCGATGAGCACGAATGGTTCCGCCAGGCATGATCGGCTGCTGACAACCGTACCGCGACCACTATGTGTGGCGGACTCCCCGCTGGGTTCACAGAAGACGGCACCCTGGATCTCGCTGAATACCGGATTTCCTGTTTCTCACCATCGGTCTGGGAACGGACGAATACCCAGCAGTTCTACCTGCAATTATTTTTCGGTGAAGCAGCCCACCAACTGGGAAACCGAAAGTACGTGGCGAGGTCTACGATATTATGCGGTTCTGGCTTGATATGGGCGTCGACGGTTTCCGCATGGATGTTATCAACTGATTTTCTAAGGATCTTCCTTCCCAGATGACCTCGCCGTCACCGCAGGAGGGCTGATAATCTCTGGCGGTGGCTGCGAACGGTCTGGCGCGTGCACGAGTTCCCGCGCGAGATGAACCGAGATTTCCAGCAAATACCCGGTGATGACTGTGGTGAGACTCCTTGCGTGAAAGTGTGGAAGATGCTGCCCAGTATACCGGCTTTGATCGCCACGAGCTGCAGATGGTGTTCCAGTTCGAGCATTGGCGATGTGGATGCCAGGCGCAGGCGGCGCCACCGGCAAATGGTCGGATACTGTTTCAACCTGGTGGATTTGAAGAAGGTTCTTACCCACTGGCAGACGGGCCACGGTCGCGGATGGAATTCGCTGTACTGAATAACCACGACCAGCCGCACGGCTCATTGCCTGGCAATGACTCCCCCTGGAGTTCCGTGAGGTCATGGCAAGGATGTCATAATGGTTCGCACATGATGGGAACCCCTACATCTATCAGTGAAGAGCTGGCGACCAATGTTTTCTTCGACCTGCAGATGACTGCCAACGACCTTGAAATCCAGATCTCGGCGCAACACGGTGGAGTCCCAGCGGTTAGATTTCGAGGATATGCTGCGGTACATCAGTGCATCGGGTCGGGATAATGCGAACCCCATGCAGTGGGATGCGATGACAATGCGGCTTCAATGACCGGTACCCTCGTGGCTGAAGGTGAACCCGCACACTGATAACGCCGCCGAAGAATTGGCGAACGATGATTCTATTTTCACCACTACGATCTCATTCATCTGCGCAAAGAACACCCTCTTATCGTGCTCACCGGCGAATACCGTGCTCGACCCCGAGGATGAGCAGTGTACGCCTACCCGCGCGTGAACTTCTACGGAAGATGCCGCTGCATCTGGCGAGCGCGCTCGCCGGTGTTGGCGTTAATTTCACCCAAGAAACACTGTCTTTACCTTTGGCGTGCATTGGTCAGTCGCTTTGGCGCTCAAGAACCCGGGCGTTGAACTTGAGGAGCTTGCATATGGCAGAAGCACCTGAATCATCAGCTCAAACTACCGGAATGAGCACGGCGAGTTTCACTGACGAAGGCAGCACCACTCTGCGCCCTATGAGGGCGAAGGTGTAATTTGCACCGAGAGGGGCGTAGAGTGCGCGGCGGATGACGCGCTGGCACACCCTGACCGGGAAAGTTTGCGCAGATATACCTGCGGCGATGCGGCTACGGGTCTTCCGTTAAGCCGCACACGCGCACCTACCAGCTTCTGATGAGCAGTGAAACCACGACCGAAGAGCGGTGCGAATTCTTCCACGTCATGGCAGCAGGTGGTGAAGGAGGCGGTGGTCATCGTACCCGCGTCTTCAACGACCAATGGCGACGGTATCGGGCGACCTGCCCGGCATTACCGAAAAATCCCGTACTTCCGAAGTGAAACTGGGCATTAACGTTATCTGGTTTCTCCCGTGCTTCATCTACGAATGTGGATAACGGCTACGATATTTCCGACTACTTGGACATTGGCGAGCGATTTTGAACAATGAAGATTTGATGGTTACACACCGCACATGAGTACTTGGTACATTAAAATTTGATGGATTTGGTGGCGAACCATACTGGATCAGCATCCGTGGTTTCGCAGTGTCTCGTTCCTCAAAGGATACAACCTGCACCGCGACCATGTGAAAGACCCCACGGGTTTTGACGAGAATGGCGCCTGATTCTCCGAACAGGCTTCCTGAATCGGTGGCCTGCCCGGTGCGGATGAAGCCACGCAACAATTCACCTATTATTTTCAAGGAACAGCCTGATTCGAACTGGGCGAACCTGAAAAGCGGAAGACCAGGCGCGATGGTGCGCCAGGCTCGATAAGGGCGGATGGTTTCCAGCTGACGCCATCAACATTAGCTTCTAAGCCCGAAGGCTTCCGGACGATCCTCCACCGATTTTGAGAAGCTGGCGTCGTCGATCCCGTTTGTGATTAAGGAACGGTACGATGGTGCATCCGGATGAAAGAGCTCAACCGTGAGGCGTTCTCAAAGTACGATGTGATGACCGTGGGCGAAACGAGCGCCACCAGCCCCTGAGGACGCAAGCCGTGGCGGGCTACGATGCGGCGAGCTGCATGCCCACTTCGACCACATGGTGTCGATAACGACCCCGAAGGTTCGCTGGCGGCAAGTGGTCGTATGCGCCGCGCTGCTTAACCGAGCTAGCGCGCATCTGAACGAGTGGCAGACGAAGCTGAGGGCAAGGCGTGGGGTTCGCTGTACTGAACCACGATCAGCCGCGCGTGGTCTCGCGTTCGGCAAACGATCTCAACTCGGAGCTTCGGCGCTTAGCCAGCAACCAATTCTACATTTTGGCGTGCGGGAACCCCATATTTATCAGGGTAAGAACTGTGGATGACCAATGCGGTTCGAGTCTATCGACGACTACCGCGACGGCGATTCGATTCGTTTCTACGAGGATATGCACGTGACCATCAAAGGCTCAGCCACGAGGATGCGGAGCGCCATCTGCGACATGGGTCGCGATAACGCCCGCACCCCATGTACGGGATGATCGGTGAACGGTGATTCACGAACGCGAAGTCGAGCTACACAAGGTGAACCCGAACTACCCACAGATTAACGCGCAGGCTGCCCCTGGGATGACGGTGATCCGGTGTTCTACCACTACCAGAATTGGGCGAAGTGGCGCGTGAGCTCAAAGATTGACGGTGTACGGGCCGTTCGCACCCGTAGATCTGGCTGGAGGTTCCGCATCGAGGATGAGGCGGTGTACGCCTACGCCCGTACCGGCGGCTCGGACGGCACCCGACGAACCAGTCCCTGCTTGTGGTTTCCCACCGTCTGATCTGGTTGAGCACTTTCTTGCTGGATGATGCGCGTGGTGCCGGGCGTCTGCCCGAACTGGCACCCAACCACCGGGATGACATCAAGAGCGCCGACCGATGCGGGCACCACCACGCCCCGGCCGAAGCGAAGGTTTACCGCACGTGAAGCAGGTTTTGAGTTCTTTTTCTCAATGCTTCGCTATGTGAGCATTTTACAGATTAAGGGTACAACGCACAGATTTATTCATACCCGTTTTGTGATCACCCGTCGCGTTATACAGAACGCGGTATACGACGATATTTTCAAAAGATAATCGGCAAATTTTCTGCCTGCGATTGGGCGAAGCTGAGATTAAATCAACGCTCTGGCGCCCGTTAACCAATACTCACCTCCGAGAGGTATACTGAACCAAAAAATCAGGTGTTGTAAAATCCACGAGCTGCACTGTGATATTATCGTCGTAATGTCGCACCCAAGTTCTCGCTCTGCCTGAACGCCCGTATGCGATAAGAGCTAATACGTTGCTACAGTACATCAATATCTCTGCAATTGCAGCAGCATGAACATGCAACTCTTCTGGTCGGGATAGTTGGGCACCCCAGGCACAGAAAAACCTCGTGCATACAATCACTGCCGCTACAGATCTGCTAATGATCTGCTGACGCCATCCTTCAGTCAACTCCGTCATCGAGAGGGATTGTTGTTCCGTGTATGGTTTCCATTCGTCTAATATTCTTGTGAAATTAGGGACTGAAATCACCATAATAGGAATGCGGACTTTAGAATCCAATCCCCAAAGTTTGACATTAACATATTTGCATCAAGAAAACACGATACGTCTCCATGTTAATCCTATCTTTCACATTAGAGACCCATTTCACCTCAAAATCACGAAGTTTATTAAAAGCATCAATTTGCTTTTGAAGCCGCTTCTGACGGAATGCATCAACACCCGCTGTTTAAGAGACGTACGTGAGCGCATCTCAGGGCTGAATTTTCCTCACGGATAAGTCGACAGTTGATCGGAACCGGCGCGCTTTGCGGGCAACTGTCGTCGCTATTTTGTGGAACGCTCAACAGGCTAGGCTCTGGTCATTAGCAAGCATCGTAATCATCTCGTGATCAGTGAATTCAGCTTAGGCCCAAGCTCCCGCTTTATCTCCTCAATACTCACCTGAACAAAATATGTTTTGCATCAGCTGTGCAGCCCGCAGCTAAAATTTTGACGTCACGGAGCTCCTCAGCATCTTGCCTGACCTGCAAAGGGCTGGCAAGCGTAATGGTAATAAATACGGCGCACCTGAACTCTTTTACGACTGTTACCGGTAGATTACAAGGTATCCATAATATCTGCAATATTTTTCTATTTTTTTTACAGATAAACCCTGGTTTCTATTTCCAGGCGAAGGTACTGTTTTATGAAATTGGGATTTACAATTTGCGTCAGTTCTTCCATTTGTGGATGCGGAAGTTGGTAACGGGCGACCGTACATTACGCACCCATTTCAGATGGGCCACCGCGCGGAGGTGATAGCCCCGCGTGCGCGCTGTTCAGGTGTGAAAACTTGGTCTCACTCAGGTTCTTTAACCCAGACGCAAAGCTCAGCGAGACTTTTTCCTGCAGTACATGCTGCTGTTCGATGAGGCTGTACCGCCGTAGGCTGCATAGAACTGCCAGAGACCACCCAGGTTGTTCGCATTATACCCTTCGGCGGTGTTTGCACGGCCTGCCCTGCTTGTTCTCGGCGTCTTGCAGCCTGTAGAGAGTCTACCCAGCCAATTTGGTACGATAGTGTTCCACATGTCCTCTCGCCTTCCAGCAGGTGGCGCGCATCCTTCTTTATCCTCGGGAATATCAGTAAATTCGTACTTAGCGAAGCGGTTAATAGCCACAATAAGCTCTTTTTGATTCTCGTAACTTTTCATACCTACCCAGCTTCTCCTTCCCCCGGCTCTATACAGCCTGGGCGTATACTTGCACACCAGTTTAGCGACAAACGCCACTGCATGATCGACCCACCGTTCACCGCATATGAGTCGTCACGCAACTGATTCTTGCCAGAGAGCAAGAATATGCTGCTGCGGCAGTAACATACACGTGGTTTATGAAACTGTAAAAGCGCCTGCTGTCTTCCCCAATCAGAGACGTTTTGCGTACGTCCAGCCAGAGACTGTTGTTCCTACTGAGCACCAGAAAATCTTGTTTCAACAAAAGCTCCCAGTTCATTTTATGTTGCTCCGTTCAGTGACAAGAGTTACACTGATGAAGCGCATCATATCCAAACCGTTCAGCTCTTTCTGAACCTAATAGCGGTGATGTTCAAAATTTCGACCCGTGCATTCAGCAGCAGATGCGGCTGCTCGTCATATATCACCGACTTTGGACGTCAGTCCTTATCCCTGAATAAATAGGTTGGCAATCTTTGATCGCAGAAGCGGTAATATAGTGCCCGACCGGATGTTCTCCCACAGCCTGCTACTGATCTGGAAATGATTGGTGCAAACTCAAAGCGCGTCTTTCGAATGGGCAAGGCAGTTTGCATCATCCAGAATTTCGCAATTTTCATGATTCCCAATCAGTGACCCGGCAACAATGTTCTTGCCAGCCACCTATTCTTGGCAAGGTTTTATATGCCACCCATTGAGTGGCAACGCACCCGCAACTGTCCCATATGAATACGTGCTGAAGCGGCTGACACCCTCAAGGTGCCACCAGCACCAGCTTTCACAATATAGTTCGATACCGCAGTGTTATTGCAAAGCAATGGCGCCGCCCATTGAAAGGCCACACGTTGCAACATTTTGAGCGTTCAAAGCATCCAGAAGACACAGGGTTTCAGTAGAAACTCTCAGCGAGTACTCTAACTGGGTTTATCGCTGTTCGTACCCCGGCAGATCCAGGGCAACCAAAGGCTGAGACCCGGTCCAGGTCTGCATGATCGTTTTCCAGGAGAGCATGGCATGATCCACCCTGCCACCATGAAGGACACGATAGGCGTGCCTTCACCCTCCGTACTGTAGTACGCGGTTTTGTCTCTCAAAAGATCGAGTAGAAATGTGGGTCGAGACATGATTCATGCATATCACCGTCTTTCGCGAGAGCCCGCTTATTAAGTCTATTCTGTGCGCGCACACATACAATAGTGACTCCGGAACCATCCAGGGTTTCGGTTGGCGGGTGTAAAACCGCACGGCCAGCCATACACAATTTTTAGCAGGTGATGGGTTTATACCCAGCGTCGCGCACCCGCTATGGTACCGCCGGTATTCTGTACCGAACTTGGGTGAGAATCCGCTCTTCGGGAATAATCTGAAATGCAGTTATCCAGGCAACGAAAAGCACCACCCCTGAGCACAGCCTGCACCTGCTACAGCCACACACCACACCCACTCCGGTAAAGATGCAGGCTATACCCAAGTACATGGGTTGGTGGCTTGAAATGGCATATTCCCGAGGAGACAATACTACGGTGTGTCTGGGGCGAGGAAAGCCCACTGTGGCGGGCACGTCTGATCGACAGCACTCTACCGCGTCTACCGTTAGCCGAGTACAACCAGTGCAGGCAGGGACCAGTATAGCGGTGGTCTGCCTGTCAGCGACGGTATCCCGGTGATGAGCCTTGGCATCAGTATATAACAGTGCCCCAACAAGTGGCGGTGAACTTTATATCTGCACAGCAGTTAGTCTTTCATGGGGAAACAGTTATTTATTTCGGTCAAGAAGCGGGGCTTATGGTGGGAAGCGGCGGCGCTAACACTGCCTCTACTGCCGCGAGCGCGTGAATGGTAGTGCGTCAAGACCGACAAAGGGGTCTTGTCCTCATCCACCGCCAGGCAGAGTTCGGTGCACCCCAGAATCACGCCTGGCGCCCTGCTTCTTCAGCCCTGTACGACCTGCTGAAGATACTGCATGGCTTCAGGCCCACACGGCCCAGGCACAGCTGCTCAAGATGATGCGGCGAATCTCTGCCTGTTCCGGGTTCGCCGCACGATCGTCTGATTCTGTGCCTCCATGCGCTCATAGTGTAGAACCCGTCGCTCAGTGGTGAAGGTTGTGCCCAGCAGCCCCACCTCTGCAGCCCCTGCCTTTGGATGGCGGTGGCGGTGGTGGCGTCAACCACGCAGAAGCGGTGGTGGTGGCGCGCTTCATTGCGGGGGCAACCTTGCATGGTGTCTGTGGCCACCAGCAGCAGCTGCGCACCCGCACCTTCGTTAAGTTTGCGGTCGCTTTGCCGGGTTAGTAGAGCTTCCCGGCGGCTTCCCAGTCAACATTTTGCAGACGCACGACTTTCAAAATCTACGCGTATCAGTTTGCGCTGCGGTTGCCCTCCGAGGCGGCGTGGCTGACCACGGTTAATGATCCGGCAGTACAGGGAGCAGTTTCAGGCCTGCGCCGCCGATAATGCCTAGGCTTTCACGGTGCACGCTCCTTTATTTATTGTCTTCTGGCGGGTATCATTGTAGGTGAGCCCGTAACCTCGTCTACAGAGAAGGCTTCATTCAGCTTTGATGACCCCTCTGGAGTACAAAACTTTCGAATAGAAAACCATCTGCTGGGGGGCATGCCTGAAGACCCTGGGTGGGGTGTGCGCTGACCCCTGGTGCACTTTGTCTGCCATGAGCGCGATCAGCGACCCCACTGCCAGGGTAAACGGCGAAACCCCAGCAGCAGGGTTTGATGCGGGGTTGCGACGGCGGTTTCAATGCATAAGTACAGTGAGTAAGGGCCTGGCCCAAAGTTCAGCACGAGCGCCAGCGACACCGCAGGAACGGTGGCCCAGCACCCATAGTGAGAGCTGATTCGATGTCTCTGGCTGTTCCGTGATGGTTCCCCTCAGAGACCAGCTGCGCGGTGGCAGGGGCGGCGGGCGAATATACCGTGAACGACCACAGGAGTGTACAGGATCAATTTCCACCCAAGGATGCCGCATCCGACGGAAAGAAACATTAATGACTTTATCGACTCGCTTCTTCGCGCTCGGGCGCGGCGGGCACGTTGTTACGCCAGGTGCTCATTATTTCGGAACCCGCCAGTCCACGGCATATTTTTTGCGGACCGTGACGGGGTTATATTTTCGTAGCGAGTGACATTGGTAGCTCCATCGCTGAGTGAATAGTGGAGGCGTGTTTATGGTACTCCCATCGCAGACTACCGATCGCGTAAGGCTAAGAAATACCCGCGGAAAAGTGTTGCAGGTTTCTTTTAGTGTTTAAATGAGGTGGCTTTTATGGCCCGGAAGCTTTTTATCTCTCAATTTATACGTACATTCTTTACATTTTCCACCACACATCCTGGTAAATCTTTAGGTGAGTTTTTAGGTAGCGGCAGGAAGGTTGAAGGAACAGGTCCATTATCGCGCCGACTAGGGTTGCGTTCTGCCGTACCGGTCGTGATTGTTACGGCACACTTCGGTGCTGTGGCAGTACCAACAGCATTTTTTATACGCTGCTGAGGCTAAACCGTGCGGTACCCGTGGTGTCTCGTCTCATTCAGGAGCTGAATGCATGCCCACAGTGCGAGAGCTGTTTTTATGCTTTATAGTCTCAGGTTTGTTACCCAGATGACCGGATGCTATGCATTGGGTGAGGAAAGCGTTGAGGGTCTGGCCTGAAAAGCACATCGTGCGCAGTCATATTTTCTACATTTCGGCATTGTCGTCATTCGTTGGTAATAAAAGCAGATATGTCATATCGCACCGCAGTGCGCGCAACATCTTGTTGCAGGTGTTTGAGGGCTTGAACAAACATTTGGCAAGAACGGCGTCTTGCAGTGAATCTCCGAACTATCCAGCATGCCATAATCTTTGCCACCCTGGCAGAAGCATTGTTATTGAGCTGTCGCCAGTGTACCCCAGCTGTATATCCCAGTCGTGAAGCCAGGGAATGCCCGCTCACGCACAGTGTTCATGCTCATAAAGACCGACTGAAGTCGCTGTCTGTCACCAAGGCGCAACCAGATGGTTTTCCCCGCCAGTTTTTGCAGACCGTAAAATCATGAACACAGTTTGGTCGCCATCTGCGGCATATTTCTCTCGAGACCTTCGCAACCAACTGTAATAACAGTTCAAACGCAGCCGCAGAAAGAGAGCACTTTCTACCCCGGCCGAGCTGTATAGTGGAGCAGAAATTATTTAATAGTCTTAAAGTTCGGCGGCCCCAACACAGGTTGGCCTCCCCATAATGCCTGGTACCGTACACAGGCAATAAACTGCAGAATCACCGCGCTAAGGAAGCGGGAAAGTACCATGCCCCATTTTGCGGGTCCAGCTAATCAATGCGTCACCCACCTGCATGACCGCAAAAGTCATAAGAAGTAGGCGACGGCACCGCCCGAAATAGAAGGGTGGCTACACGGCTGTCTCCGGCCGGTATGGCGCGTAATAGCATACATGTGTCATTATTAGAAAACGAGCATTAGCATCAACGGAAGATGGAACCATAAGCCCTGACGATATATTGCCAAAATGCTGGCGATTGTTACGAGTGCAGAAACAGTGCTTTATGACACAGAACGGGATTCATATCTAAACCTCCGCCGGTAGCCAGGTGTTTTATTCCTTGCTTTCGCTGAGATAAACTAGGGTTTTGAGTGGCATCACAGACTACGCTGATGCCCTGCTCCATTGTTCGCCCGCTGGCGCCGCGCTTGCGGATTTCCGCCAGTTTCTGCCTCGCCGCGTTCGGTCAGGAGTACCGGGGAATGCCGTGGCGCGGGGTTTTCGACGGGCATAACCAATCCCTTCGTCCCGCAGTGAGGTTGAGCTGTTGGCACAATTCCTGCCGGTTATTCCATGCGTTCGGCGACGAGGTGATGTACTCGGTCTTTCGCCATTGAGATTGCGCTTTAATACCCGCCAGCGCGCAGCGTCGTGAGGCTGCTTTCGGCGGCGAACTGGTTCCCATGCGGTGAGAGCGCCCCTGTCTGGCCGGAAGATCTGCACCACGAGTTCGCTCAGTAATGAAGATCCATTTTCCTCCAGCAGCACCAGACAAACCTGTTTACAAATACGACAACCTGGGTTGTCAATACTAGGCAGGGTGCTGGCGGGAAACGGTATAGAGGGAAAATAAAAACGGAGCAGACATTTATGGTAACAGCCTACACTCCAAAGAAAATCTGCGATCCTTGATTTACTGTTATCTAGAGTACCATCAATAGATACCCCATGCTGTTGAAACCCTGCTTTATTCATAAATGACCTTGATTTTATAAAACTGAACATTATTTTTGAGAATATTCAGGAGCTTCCCACTGAATACCCAGGCTTATGTTTAGTGGTTAGACTACTAACAAAGACCTTTCAAAACCTGGAGCATGGAATCAATTCACTCAAGATGTCTATGATGTCAAGAAGAATTAGCAGATCTGACTGAGAAGCAGAACTCGTTTCCTCCTAGCCTTATACTCTGTGCAGATTATAAGGACTGCTCTTTGGAGCTCATATTGGTAGTGCTGTTACCAAGACATTTTCCTCTTTAGTCCTAACTTTCGCCTTTTGGTTTGTATTTTGTTTTGCAGGCTGTGGCATGGTCACGGGGTGAGGAAGAAACTCGGCTCATGGCTAGGGGAATTAATGTTTATAGTTTGTTAATTGTTGCGCCTCTTGGCGCTTTTTTATATTGTCTGTGATTGAGACGTCGGTTCCAAATGCTGATGTTCGACCGCTGTGGTGGATGCGGTGCCTGCGTTCTGGAAGTGATCATGAGCATTTTTATGATCGCTACGATAACCGTGATCAAGAGAGGAAACATCTCATGATTTCAGTGATAGTGAGTCACTGTACAAACCTCGAATAGTGCTACGTTTCATACGGTTCTCAGGGGTATGCATGAGTTGGGTGATGAATCAGAATCTTGAAGAAGCACTGCGAGATCTGATAGTAAAATTTTGGCAATACGTTAATGCTGGGGTCGGAGAAGAAAGCTAGGGTGAATACTACAGCGCCGATAACTTTTTCAACCACACATAATGACCCGCAGCCCCCGCAGAAAAAGCAAGGCGCATCGGCCAATAGTCCAAAGAATGCTCATCAAGCAACATACACAACTGTATGGTCTAGGTGCTGACAGTAAGTCTATGGAGCCTTAGACTGACTTTGTGAACCTCAGAGCGCGCTGAAGGAAAGCCGAGTTCTATCAGCACACACTAAAACAGTTTGATAGCCCCAAAACCCATGAGGTTTTCTCATAGCACAGGGGTAAGGAATGGTCTGATTTATTGTTCCTGCGCCACGTGCTGGTTGTTTTACCGTATTCATTAACGTTTTGGTATCTGCGCCCATGGATATGATGATCTTATCTTGGTGGTATGTTTAGTATTGCCAGTATTGTACTTCCTTACATGATTCACGTTATCTGCAGGTTGTCGCGTTTTATGCGGTTTAGGAAATCATTGCTCGGTGGATACGAGGTGCCACATTTTACGGCCTTATTGCTGGCCCTGATCGAGGTTATCTTTATGTGCTGTTTGCTAGGCGGCTTCTTTGATCCATCTTCATCTGCCGCGAGAACTCTTGGGCCAGTGGTGGTTATGGTAGCCTCACGAAGTTATTTTTGGCATCTTAACGATTATCATCATGACGAATAGTATTAAGAAGACCACCAACTTTCAGGACAAAACACTGAGGGTCATCTAATAGGGGTACTCCAGATGATAGTAGAGCGTGAACTCCTGCCTCTGGCAGAAAATTTGCGCTGCTCGAATCTTGTGGCCTGTCAGGTTATCCAGAACAGCGTATAGCGCATATAATAGTATCCTCGTCAAACAAAGGATTGAAGACATGGCAGCCTCATTGTTCTAGAACCCGTACAGTTGCAGGATATACTGCTGTTCTGCACTAACCTGCAGGAATCCTTCAACAAAGCTTTCATGAGGAGCCTGAAAATCTGAAGAAAACGTTATCATTCACAGAGATTGAGAATCATCAATGCTGACGTGTGCCGAAACTCTGCATATTCTGCACAGGGGAACGCATAGGCGGTGTGTTGTGCGAACAAATGAGACAACTCATACGCTGATTTGTTCTTTATCCGTCCTTGTTGAGCATGGATCGCGGGCTGGGCCCCAGCGGCATGGCAGGCTTCGGCGCACGCTACCCGGCACTAGAGTGTGGTCGCTCGTGACACCTTATATTTTTGAGAAACGCACATCCATTTTTTATTTGAATAAATGCGGCTTTCATTGTCGAATACTATAATGAGCGGAATCCAGATCAAACGGGGTACCATGAGCACCCGAAAACCATACTCTGCTACAGAAGACCTTGATGAAATGTTCCGTTTCGAGAAGGCCGCGGCGAGCTTCGCCTTATGACCAGGCTGCCCGGCGCATCCTGATTCAGGACACCCCGGGCGGCTTATCTACCAAAACTGGTGAAACTTAGCTACTCCCCTGCGTGTTACCCCACCAATGGTTCCTGGGGGGTTTGAGTACCGCGATCCAGCACCACACGGTCTACGTCTTTGACTTCGTCCGTAATCCGGTTCGGAAAGATTTGCCAGCAGATCATAGGGCAGGCGCGACCCAGTCGGCTATCATCGCATCCCTGAAGAAAACCGGCGCAGCACAATCGGATGCCCGTAGGTGCGGCCATCGCCCTGCACACCCACCCGAACGTTAACCGGAAAGAAAGAACCACCGGGCACTGCCAGTCATGTTCGTCCTGGCCGGGTTGCGGTCAGCTCTTCACGCACAATCGCATCCGCTGCGCGCAGGGTCTCGCGTTCTCGCGGTCACCTCACCCACAATGTGATACCAGACTGGGGCCGGGGAACGGCTGGCGTGCCACGATCTTCTGGCTCCAGCCGACGACCGATCGCGAACTCATCTCAACAGGGTAATGCAGTGGCCGACCAGCTCAAACGCCAAGTCCTCAGGCAGACCGGCCCACATTGTGGTGCGGATTTACTATCTGCTGCGCCCCTCGCCACCGCCGGATTCGACCACATCCGCACAGGGTGCCCTGCACCAAGAACTTGATCCGCGCGCCCTCTTCGCCTGCTTCTCAATGAGCTTGCGCTCGGCCTGTTGTTCTGGAAGGAGCATGAACCGCGGCCACACCCGCCGCTTCTGCCTTCCGGGTTCACTCACACCAGCCAGTGCGGTGAGGAACGCTCTGATCAGCGTCAATGGTAACGCGATACCCATTACGCGGCGTAACCTGCTCAACCTGTTCACGCTCACCGCGCAAAGCCCGTGGTCGGCGAAGTACAGTCAGCTGATCGCTCACGGCCTTATGCAGGACCGCAGCAACAGAAGAATCCACGCCGCCAGAGGAGCGCACAAATCACATTTGTCGCCAACCCGCTCACGAATCTTCGCAACCTGGTTCCTGTCATTGGCGGTTGGACCAGGTGGGACGGCTTCCAGCAATGCTGTACATGGTACCTCGGCGCAACTGACCGTAGTCGGAGTGCCACCAGCCACCGCACGCCGCCCAGCTTGCGGTGCCCATCCACGAACGCCGTTATTTGACGCACCTGGGGTCTGCGCCAGGAACTCAAACTGGCGGGGCTTCTTCGGTCACGGAATCGCCGTGCGACATCCACACGTTCTGCGTCTGCGTTGCGAGAACGAGAATCAACTGCACACAAAGCGCCGGTTGCGCCGCGTATTCGCAAACCGGTCTGCCGGTACCGCCCAAGGTTTGCGCCATCACCTGAAAACTGCAGCAGATGCCGAAGACCGGGCACGCCAGCCTCAAATAGCCCCATCGCCGCGGGGGGGGGCGCCATCGGCATACACCGATGAAGCGCCCGCCTGAAAGCACAATCGCGGCGGGGTTTTTAGCGAGCATCTTTTTCGCGCCTGCGGAGGGGAACGATTTTCAGAGTAGACACCGCACGCGACGAGTAACAAGCTGCGCATACTGGGCACCGTAATCTAATACCAGAACCGGACGCCTTCTGCTTCGATCCGGGTGTACAGAGCGTATCACGGATTTTCTCATACGCGTCAGGTCGAAACGGCGCGAGCGCGCAGTCTTGTATTTCTATTCTACGGAGAGATAAAGGTTTCATGGTTCATTAACAGTTCTCGCTGAGTGGTGTTCACTGGCGCCAGGGGCCTAGTACCGCTTTAGTCGCCTGTGGTTAGCGTCGTTGCGCCAGGGTCGCGATGCGCTTCAACAGAGGAACGGGCACTACGCCGCCGAGCGCCATCACAATAAACTGGGCTTATACCCAGCGCATGACAGCCAGACACGGAAGCATGACACTAAATAGACTGGCCGAAACCAGCCGTGAATACAAGCACCAGAAAGTAGATGTTCTCACCTGCCGGTGAGATTACCGGTTTGCGGTTCAGCACCCCCAGGCCAGACTTGCCGGGTTGCTTTCCCACCACCGTTACCAGGTCGAAGCCCAGCACGTAACGACATCATCTTCAAAGAACAGCAGCAGCAGGAAGGTACCGGATGGTCCAGGCGCACCATTTATAGAAGGTGAGTGCCGAATGAATCTGCGCCTGCGTACTGTACCGAATTTTTGTTAATTCGTAAACCAGTTCTGGGCGATGCCCGGCCCTGTCCGCAGGTGCCTTTGAGGCATTCGGGGACAGGGTACTTAGCCTGTCGGTGCGTTCCACCGGCTGGGTGCCCCAGGGTGGGTAAAGTATTCCGTCTCGGAACCGTGTTCTTTACTTCATATTCCACCTTCGTGTGTGCAGTGGTGATGCAAAACCTAGCTATGAAGAACGGTCGTTCTGATTTCGTACCGGAATATGAGGGCGCTTGGGGTCATCGAAGAAATAGTATTGCTTATCGGCAGGGTCCCAATAGTAGGGCCCCGCACCCTCATCCATTAAAAGTATTCGCTGTCATACTCGAAATACTGGGTGTATTCGGATATTCAGTGATGGGTGCGCCGCGTCCTGAGCATAAAAATCACAGGTAGAGTGGCGAACGCGGCGAAACCAGCCATTCAAGCGAGTAGAAAATATTCAGCCAGTTCACGCTTGTATCATCCACCGCCCAGCGCGGATCGGTTGCACATCCTGCGACCGCCTGATCACCGTAACTCGGCAACGCACGCCCAGTCACGGGGATAGTCCGCCTCGGGACCCTGTAGGGCGGCCAGTGCCAGCACCTGTCGTATAGGGGCGTATCCCCACAGGTTACTGAGCTGCGCCGGGATGCGCTCTCAAGAATCCGCTGTTGGCGCTTATATTCGGTGGGCCCCACAGCCATCCACCCGGCTCACACCAACGGTGCCGTGGTCGGTCGGCGGGGATAGCCGCGGCGCATCCCCTTCAATTTTCACCCAGGCGCGGGCCAGCAACAATAGCGCGGGGCTTGGTGCTCCCTGGCGGTCACAGTATCAGTGTCTTCGGGGATGAATTCGCCCACATCAGTAGCCGCGTTCCCCATCGTTGAGACGGTGCCAACAGCATGGGAAGACCCGCAACGTAGCCGCCTTCGCCCGCACCACGGTATCTACAGTAATATTAGTGACCGGCCCGTGAGGTTTCAGGACGTCCGTGTAGGGCCGCAGAGGTCTTTGCAGTCCGCGCACCTGGTTCGACGTAGGCAGCAACCGCCAGCTGAGAGCGCAACAAACCCCGTCACGAAGACGAGAGCTGCGTGCAAAAAGCCCGCCCAACCAGCGGGGAGTAAACGCCAATTTACGTATCTAGGTAGCGCGTCTGGTGATGTGCCCCACGCCGTTGGTAACTTACGCGGAAAAGTTCCGGTGAATAGCTGGCAGAGATGCGTCGTTTCCTGCGTAGAAACGCAGTCTAGCCGGTACGGTAAGGACCTGAACCAAAAATCAGCCGGTAGCAAACCAGCGGCGCACAATGTTAAAGTTCTCAATCTCCGCAAAATACTTCTCTTCAGCTTCAGTAAGATCAACAATGCTGGCGATTCAATTGTCGCGGACACAAGCCTTGTAGCGACCTCCTAAACCGACACTCGCGTGACGGCAAATACCAAGACAAAGTTTCCACTTTGGCTGCTAGGCTGGGGTTGCAGCCCGTACAGGATGTAAGTCCAGTAACGTAGCCTGAGCGTGCTGATCAGCCACGCACTAATTTCCGGGTTGATCCGGGGATGGAGGCTGGTCAAGCGGAAAGAAATCCCGGATACGAATTCGCTGGTTGTTACTGACGTTCAGGGTTTATGTATGTCTTCTCCGTTGCCACGGGGTAACGAAAACCTCCCCATCGTCGGGAGCGGCGTCCAGCTGAACTGATCACGCAACGAGAACGCCTTCAACAGTCATAGCCACCGATGCTCAGCTATTGCTCGGATGATGTGGCTACCGCCGTCGACCGACATGCGCGAAACCTGACGGTGTGGAGTTTGCTTATTTAATACATGAGAATCTGGCCTCTTTCTGGGATTTTTAGAGCTTGTCCATAGACTTTAAGATGCTGAGCAGCCTTGGCCTGAGAACGCTATAGCCCCACCTAGCTATGCGAGCCGCCTCTCCTTCATTGGGGCGGGCATCGATAGCGGAGGGACGCCGTCGGCCGCAATGAAACTTTCGAGATCGGCGGTCGCGCCACTCCCCACTGGCAGACAGGTAATAGTCCAGAAGATCGCGTCCTAGTACTCGCACCGCGCAATCTAATGAGGCAGTCCTCTGTTGGGGTACTGGCCGCCCCATCGAACGATGTCAATTGACCTCGCGCGGCAACCATAAAATGGTCAGCAGCGATACACTGCCTGGAAGCCATAGCCTCACGCACTCCTCCAGCTCCAGCTGAACCCCGCCCAGCTTCACGCAGTCACGCCGCCAGTTGGTCACCGGTGGGAGAAGATCGTCATGTCCTGGTAGAAGTAGCCAGCCGTCGGCTACCTTGAGAAAGTCACGGTAGGACTTTTGGCAACGAAAACCCAGCTGAGCCTCAGTACGTGCCATGTTTTCAGGAGGGCTCCTGCATTGGTGGTGCGGTCCATTGGTACCCTTCCAGTCGGCTCCATCCGCTCTTTTTTTGGTTAATCTCTCCTCTGCCCCAGTTCAGGTAGTCCTGCCATCCATCTGACATAGCCCGATTTGTCCTGCTGGGCGCACCAATAGCCCCATCTGTCATGCGTGCCTGGCCCTCTCATTCCCATCCGGTTCGAAGAACCGCCTGCTGCCGCAGCAACCAATCACTACCAGCTTGCTGCACGCTATTACCCCAAGGTCACTGCGCCCATATCAGCCCCGCCCCCTCCTTCCACTATGACTACATCATCTACGAGAAGTACTGAGGGTACTCCACATATACACAGCCCACGATGATCCACCCACTGATCAAGCACCTGGGGTGTAATCTCGAGTCATGACAGTGACCATCGAACGCACTGGATGTAAACCATACCACGTCAGGTCTGGTCAAAGACCGCACCTACGCGGCACCCTACGGCCTCCTCAAACCCGCCCCATCACGATGCTGGCGAGCCACCATCAGCGAAATGACTAATAATCGTCGATGCCCCATCAGGGGTAATAATGATGTCGGCATCCCGGTCAAGCGGTCTTCCTCAGCGGTTCACCGCATCGTCTTACACCCCTTACTTCAGCGTCTCTGCAAGAAAGCTTCGACATCAATGAGGGTATCCTGAACTGAGAACGGGATATAGGCAAGAACGCCCATAATTTTCCTCCGCCTTACCTGCGAAAATATCAAACCACCACGCCACCCGCCCGCCCTATTCATGCCACGGGGTCGAATGCCCAGTTCCGCGTGGCGCTGGTCAATACCAGGTTCTTGCCGCCACATCATTGCATTTCACTGCATTCGACATTCACAGACACCCTGCTCATGACGTAGGAGAGCTAGGGTTCCTCCTCTGCGAAACACTTCTTCGGATCCAGTGAGGGCAGTCATTGCTGGCGATCAATTCACGGTAGTTAGGATCGATGAGCGATTCCTGATGTCGACGCTCACACGTGATGGCAGGTGCCACAAAAACACCATCACGTCACTGCTAGATCCGCTCGCCTGTGCCGTATCTCATAGTGAGGGATTCGACGTACCTCGAACATAATTGACCGCATTTCTGGATCAATGTTGGGCCCGCATCTTTGTAGTTGGGAAGTTACGAAGTCAACCCTGATATGTAATTTGCCCTGGTCAACACGTTATAGTTCCGTCCTCTCTCCGTTGCTGACAGGGGTAACGAAAACCTCCTGCCGTCAGGCGGTGTGTCCAGCCGAACTGATCACGGCAACGAGAACGCCTCAACAGTCATAGGCCACTGATGCTCAGTACGTTATTGACCTGAATGATATCTGTTACCCATCGACTGGGTAAGAACGAAAGCCTGATGTGGAGTTTACTTATATCGGCGTATTAGTGTCTACGGTATTCTCCCGACTTCTGGAGTTTACTCGATAGATTCTCGAAGATGGAGAAGTTTCAGAGTCGAAGGTAGTGAGCTGCTCTGCGCCATGAGTTACAGGTCGTCGCGGCGGGCCTCCTCACCGACGGTTCGATTACCCACTGGCAACATCATCCTGTCCCCCTGGTCGAAACTCACTGAAGATGAAGTTATCAGCAGCTGTATGAAGAGTATCGAGTCGGTCGCCCACCACGAGAGGCCGGTTCAGGTAGGGCGTATTGCCCTGTGGAGGGCAAAGGTGGAACCAAGCTTCCAAGGGTTCCGGCCCCACCGCTGAGAGTGGGTTGACAAAAGGTGCCCCACAGGAAACCAACAACGGGCACGGAAGGCAGTCTAGCCGCCACGCATCCAGTCAGGAATAGCATTCGGTTCCCCGCGGGAAAGTCGCCCTGGGCTGCCATCCTGAGCCGTGTAGGGTGGGTCCAGAACGGGTTCACGGTCATAGTTGAAGTCGGAGACGAGCTAGCCTGGCAGCTGCTCTGCGGACAGCCGTGCCCAGGTCCATACCCACCTCCAGGGCGCCCCACAGCCAATGTGCAGGTCCACACCAGGCGCACTAGCTCCACCGGAAGCGGGCACGTTCACCCACTGCCTCAGATACAGCACACCTGACCGTTACAGCCGCACGGGCGCCGACACCCCTCAAATTTCAACGACGACCTCCTGAACGTCGTTACACGCAATCCACTCACCCCACTGGTTCGCGACGCCTGCGCGACTCCATTTGACCTTCAAAAGACCACTCCATCATTGTTATTCTTCATCGTCCAAGCGCCCGCCCAACAGCATACCGCGCACAATAAAATGTCTCCTGTTACCGGTCTGCTTCGACTGAGTCAGCTACTTTCCCGCCGCCTCACTGGCAGTACTCGACACATTCGCTCGGCTTCCCGCGCAGCCTGGGAAGCCAGTTTTTGCGTGCCCGCGGGCGCGGTCACGTTCACGACGTCGCCCGCCTCCTCCTTCTGTGGGGAAGGCGGTTGCCTTGTCGCCATCCACCCGGATGTACTCTTAGATCCGTGGATGTATCCTCAGCTCCACCGCCGCGTCCTGCCCCCATGATGGCTGGTTAATGACTGCCCACACCCAGTCCGACTCCTGATGCAGCACACCGTCCGAGGCCTCCATCCACAGGTGCGAGTACGTCCATGCACTCCCGGTGGGCGTCCACCTGCTTTCGGGCGAAGCTTGTCCACAGAAGTCCATTCGCGGAAACAGCACGCTGCCGTCTTGCGTTGGTCGATCGTCGTTGCTGATGACATGCCCGTGCGGTGGATGGCGTGGTAGTCGATGTCGATGGGTCCCGCTGCTGTCACGAAGGTCCTGCGAAAGATAATTTTAAACCGCCGGAAGGCTTTCTGCGTCCATTTCAGCACTCATAACTTATGCATCTCTATATCAGCTCGCCCAACCAGTTTCGCTGGTGCACCACGCTCACCGGTGGCTACCCACCCACCCTATTCATGCTAGATCTTCTCGCCTCGCTTTGCGCCCCTGCGCATGGTCATGTAACCCAGCTTCCGGCGCCTGACTCGAACAGAGCAGCCCCACCCGGGTATTTCACCAGTGGGGGCG
>BNJU01003221.1_pt1 | contig 88519 bp, 101 predicted proteins | sample 8539281 | NCBI WGS metagenome assembly BNJU01 (sample SAMD00202456, study PRJDB9452) | human saliva metagenome | isolation source: human saliva | place: Japan
CACATGTATTGCTACGGCTGTGCCGTTATGATGTTCGGTTACAACTTTTTCAATCTTTTCATGGAATATAAGAATTCTTTTCATGATTTACTTGACAACCTCATATTCTCTAAATGTGCTATGTAAAATAGACTCTAAGCTAGGCATCATCGGAGAAGATTAATGCATGAACATCAAATCAAATGGTACAGAAGCACTGTTTTTAATTCTTTAATTCTATCCATAGGTTCGAGTCGTCTAGTCATACTAATTTTAAAATATTTTTCCAAATGAAACCAATATCTGAGATAATATAAACAAACCAGCACGCGTATTCTTTCTCGACGAAAACATCAGATTTAATAGTTTCAAGCTCAGAAAGTTTTTCTTCACATTCTTGGATTTGTTCATGTATAAAGTTTTTCAACTCTACTGTCCGACACTCAGGCCCATGAACATGTATTTTGATTCGCCAGACCACGGAGAAGCCATACCGCTCATCTCTAACTTTCTTTGATATGAACTAAGCAATCAATTGTTGTAACTTATTTTCAAGAAAAGCTGTTTATTTGTACCACCATCAGATTTGTATATTTTGTCCAAAGCTTCATACGATTTTAGAATTTTATTCTCATGGTATCATTATTTTGGTAAGGTAATATTAGATATAGCTAAATCACATTCAGCATTGAGATGAACGTAGAATTCAAGCGTATTTGAGTAGTGCAATAGGCTTTTATGTCATCCATAACAAGCACATCTACAGCGTGTTTTGTAGCGTAACATCCAGCTTCTTCTAACTTATATTTAGATAATATATTTTAATTCCTGAGATGTTGCAAAGATCAAGCTCTCTGTATCTATGTTAACCACTGTTGGCTAAAGGCTCTATTCAATTTCCTCCTTCTTATTTTTAATTCCTTTTAACTTTTGATATTTTGCTAGTACAACTGAGTTAAGCCTCGTGCTCTGCTGGTACACGCTCTTCAATATCGTGCCTCTGTTTTAGACTTTTCTTTTTCAATGGTCTCTTCCAATGTAGCCAATTTTGATTGATTAGCCTCTATATCCTGAATAAGATTTTTGTTCAAAATATATTCTTTATAAACTTCGTTTCTATTAACGCCCATCGATGATATCTAGCAAGTATTAATATTTACAACCCCACAAGCATAACTGGCCAGTATACTAATAACAGCCATCAAGAAAATCGCAACATCACCTATAACAAATCTTTTTCCCCATTGTTATCCATTATATTTCCCCCAAAAATACTAACAAACAATACACAACTATAGATAAAAAGTAAACTAGTACCAATATTATATTTACGCTATATTATATCACAAATTATGCAAACAATGAGTATGAAAACAGAATATCTCATAACAAGATAGCTCTGTAAAGATAATAACTTTTAGATGTATTAATGATCACCTTATTTTTGTCATCCATTATATTTTTCTCCCTATATGTCCTCTTTCTCTCCCCTTTTAACCTCTGCCTCACCTCTAACGTGGTATCCGTTAGGTCTCTCCAGACGATAAATAGTTCAGCCACGACTTGTGGGTTTTGGCTGGAGTTTGATGCAGAGCTAGCATTTTGCGCACGTAGTTGCAGTGTTCTAGCATGGGCTTTGATTCAGCTTTGTGTTTGACGATGCGGGATTGGCACACCGGTGCGTTTCCCACGTGAATATAGCTTTGTATCGTCCGGACCTGTAACGATATATCATAGGTATAGCTACGTTAAAAGGCCATTACACCACGTCTTTGCCAACAGAGGCGCCGACATTTGATATGGGCAAACAGGTTAGATGCGGACCATAGGTCTTAGGCGATGATAGCTTCTGCGCTGACCATCGCTGGTCATAATATGGTGGGCCTTAGCCCTTCCTGTACCATAAGCTCCCGCGTAATGGTTCGCATCGGCAGACAGACCAGTTCTTCACGGCCATCTACGAAATAGCACTTCGTACTGTCCCCACCACCGGGCTCATAAAGTAGGAATAAAACAAACAATGTGGTTCTTTTGGATTCGTATAGATCAAATCCAAATCCTCTCCTTAGATAGCCGGCGGCCATCATATCTGTTAATTCATCATGTGTTATCATAGGAATCTCTCCTCTAATTAGAACATTCCTTTCAACAATACAATGAACACGTGTTCTGTGCAGAAAGATTCGTATGCTTTAATCTCTTTGCTAAAGTTAATTGTATATCACGTTGAATAATTTGTAAATATATACACAAAACTATAGAAATTTATGTATAATTAAAGACTTTATGATCTTGTAAAGTTATGTATACATTGATGTGTCAATATTTTCTCATTTATATTGAGAATTGCATATTTTTATGTATATCTATTAATCGAGATTAACGAAATATACAGATTTCGGAATATAAATAAGAAATTAAATTATATTAACACATGTACATTACACTAACTAGCCTTTAGATCTAATGCTTGTATCTTATTAAAATCTGTGGTCAGAAATATCTCGCAACTTTCCCGTATGGCTCGTTCATGGCGTCGCTGGATGGCTTGGCGGCTACAATTCAGTTCTTCACTGACCGATACCAAGCTTTGGCATTCTCCGTAAACGCGACGCAATGAGGTCACGCTGATCTGGAGATAGTCTGCCTAAAGCCCATACGAGACAGGCTCTGCAGCCTTTGTTCTTCATCGGCGGTCGCAATCATGTCTGCTATATTCTCGCCAGATGCGAAGATATCCATGCCTACCCGCTACGTCTCCATCGTCAGTGGCGTCAGGGTGAATCACGATGATTTTCTCGCAATCGTTCCCGCTTCCCAGTACCGCATGTAACCGTATCAACACCAGCTTTCACCGAGCCAGCAAATGGTACGGGCCCCTCAAGGTCAAAAGCTATAGATGGACTCCGGCGATGGCCATAAAATAATAGCTCTCACATCCTCGCGGAACTCGCGGTTCCCCATCGATTCGTGTAGTGCAAAATGAGTGGTCGATACCTGCGATAGAGCTCGTTTACTGTGCGCATCATGGCGACTGCATCAACGGTCCACGGTTGGTACCTCAACCGTCTGAATCCGCATATTTGGATTTTGACAGATCGACACGAGGCTCTTATCCGATAAGGATGTTATTACCTGATGCTTACAGATGAGCGTCTGTAATTTCAGCTCCTCTGGCACCTTATCCTCCTGATTCTAGAAGATATTTTCTCAGATTGTGCCTTTTCAGACAATGGTTTCTTAGATACTGTTTCATTAGATACTCGATTTTCTAGAATCTAATACCTCAGATTGTAAGCTTGCAGTTTTTATACATGTTGCTTTTGTATTAAAGGTTCTTCGTTTTGGTATAACATAAATCCCCTTTCCTGCCATGGCATGGCGCTTAACTACACAATAACACGGAACAGGAGTTTTTGACAAATCGGCAATTCTTTTGGAGTTCCTATTTATTTAATTGTATTTGTAATGTAATTTCTATCCATACTATATCATAACTATACGATCAACACTTAGTACTGAAAATAGAAAACTAGAATCTACTTTCACTAAATACTAGTAAGTACTAGATAGAATAATAGTGAATAATAGTAGTAAATACTAATATTATAGCAAAAATAACACCACATCCTATGACGTGATGTTGTTTTATAAGAGGAATATAGTACTATCATTGGATAATAGTACGCAATCAAAAGATTGGCAAATATAAACAATCTTGGATTAGATAGCAATGCACATACTTGCACAAAGTCTTTTAGCTGCGGTTTTACATATGTGGTACACATCAGCGCTGCTACCGCGCACGATGTCGCTTCGATATTTATACACATAGCGGTACCAGAAATGGAACATGCTATTGGTAAAGTGGTAATCTGCGTATTTCGCGGGTCCACGGCTATTAGCTTGAATGCGACCTACGAGCATGGACATGAGATCGTTCAACGGGATGTAAAAGTCTGCTTTTAATTTGGCTTGCTTGTAAAAGCTCCGTAGTATGGTCTTTCAAGTACAGGCCAGACAGGATAGCGTTAGCACCTGTTATGTTTTCATATCTCGATGTAAGATATTCTGTGTTTCTTCAAAGAGGGCGCCCGATACGGAGAAGAACGATTAAATGATATTCAAATGATGTTGCACCATTATCAAAGTATTGCACGTGCGGGCGAAACCGCTGTTGGCGAATACGGTGCTGCAAATCGTCCTTGGCATAGTGAAGGCCCAAGATTTCATATCCACCAAGGAGAATGGTTTCACCTCAAAGTATTCGGACACAAAACGGACCGATGAGGTTGCGTTCACAATGATCGACCATCAAGTTGTTCTAGGCCATTGCCATCAAAAATGATGTTCAAACGACTCGTATCTTTATAAGTATCTAATAAATCACGCAAGTGAATGGGAATTGCGGCACCGCTCATGAGGAAGAGATCATCAATCACCACGGTTTGCGAGTTTTTACACTGCTTTCAAAAAGCCTACAAAAGCGTGTGCAAGCTATCTACAGGCTCGAACTTGTCCTGATGTCAGTAGGAACAAAACGTGCCTCCAGAGCTCTATTCATATCAGCCACATGGACTGATTCATTGTATGCGCCCTGCCAAATATAACGCCCTATGACGGCGTACTGTCAAGGAAGCACATAGGGATTTTACCACTGCATTGAGGACCGTACACCTACACAAGCTCATATTGCCCCTCAGCGATACGGGACTGGATACCTCTATAATCTCAGACGTCCCACAAAATTCATATACTCTCACCTCAACTGTCTATGGAATTATTATATCATAAATTTAAATCATTTTTAAACTTATTTTCATATTATTAACATGACTTTTTGATTATGTTAAATTTTTACGCATTAAAGTATACTTATTTTATGGTTTAATTTTACCCATACCATTGTGAAAGCACATGATATTATTCATCTATATAGGTGTATGGGTATGGGAGCAGTATACAGGGTGCGGTATATAATCTGTATTTTCACAGTCCATCAAAGTATAGAAAAATGACGTGCCTACCGGAGTGCAGACGTCATTTGCATACTCATATTTAATTATTGTTGAATTTGTGCTTGCATTTTCATGGATAGAATATGCGTTTTAACCGCTTCGTTAAGGCGTTCATTGGTTATCGTTCCATTTGCCACCGCCTGCGTTTAACGCCCGATGGATTCGTCAATATGAACGGTGTCCGCATCAACGAGATAGAGATCACTACCAGCCACAACGAGGCTACAGCGTAATCCCCTATCTTTTGGTTCAGCCTGCAAGCGCCCACATCGATACGGTCCGTCGCTGACGATACCGTCATAGCCGGTCCTTACCCGAAGCCAGTCTTGGATAACTGGTTTTGACGCACTGCCAAGTGCTCATTATCGATAGTAGAATTTGAATATGACCATAACGAGCATATGGTATTGGCTGTCGTCTGTGCGATGAGTCGTTTAAGAGTCGCTACATCATTATTGTTGATGGTTTTTCGCCTCATCAGCGGTGTTAAAGGATGCGTCTCCAAAGTGTGACCGCTGGGAAGTAGTTATAACCAAACCACATTTGATTGATTTGTAACGCTCCCGCCATGGCTAGGTCCATATAGCCTGCCCAAGTCGGGTCAGATGTGTGGGACTACTGGCACACAAATGTTCGTGCATGGCCCCAATCACAAGGTTAAAGCCCATATCGTGCATTTCAGTGGCCGATCGGGTCGCCAAAGTTAATGATACGCTCCATCGGCTGGTCCTAACCGATTAGGCTCAGCAAGCGCAAAGAAACTATCATTAGTGTGTAACACTTTATCGCGATTCACCGCGATGTGCAGCGTCACCATGCTGGCAGTCATCGCCGTTTGCATAATATCGTTGTTGAAAGCTTTCATGATTTTTATTATGATATTTTCATTGCTACACGCCTTGTGCTCTTGCGCGATATTTTGCGGATTACATCCTTTTTGGGACTGCCCCAATGTGTTGCATGGAGCTGATCATCATCAGTCACTGCACCTGTCCCTCTCGTGACGCATGGCTCCCAGCCAAGTGTTACACCTTTTTCAGGAAACGGGCTTGTCTCGATTCCATGACGGCGCAGTGCAGTGACATGGTCCGTGCCTCCTGTGCTCTGCCTGAGCTCTCATGTTGGCAGTCCAGTTGTACCCAACGACAGCAACTATCAAGGCTATGCCACAGGGCACGCCGTAAAACTGGAAGTTCATCTCTCTCCAGAAACTCGCACTGCTTATACCATGCCATTAGCTATGGGCCTCTCATAGTATTTCCTCTCCACACACACCCATAGTCTCTCCTTTGATTCAAATAGTATGATTCCTATATTATACACTATATAATTCATCTTTTTCCTCATGATAAAAGCAAAGTTCTTATACTGAATTCTCATAGTCGGGTTATACAGTGAGAATAGTTGAATCTCTATAAATAAAATCCCACAGAATCCGTTTTGTAAGTGTGATGCTGTGGCAATGGTCTAAGCTATTAAAGTATCAAGTCACTCATGACTCAGGATTCTTATTTTATATTGTTATACCCTGAAGAGTTGTGCTTTAATCTTTAACTCCTTTGATTACTAAAACATTTGCAGGGTCTAATAATCAATCATTCAGCAATTGATAATGAGCTATTTAAAATTAGCCTCTAAATTTAGATGTTGGGACAAGTTTCAGGTGTTACGTCTGTGCAGTACCAAGAACCATGCCATGGTCTGTGTAATGTGTATGCAAGAGTTCGTAGTGCTGTGGCCCAATGGTTTCTGACATCTTGTACAACGCTTGGTTTCTTCGTTTTCGTGGGAAGCAACCCATTTGTAGCTCGCATCAGCTTCGTAAGACTAGCCGATACGAGCTGCTTTAGTTTTAACTGCTTGAGGCAATTTTGGTGCGCGGTTGACCATGCCACACCGATACAATGCCTGGGCAAGCGCAACGATGAAGTCATAGTGTTTTGCCATAACAAAGCATTCAAGAAGTCACGAGCGTGCACCGCCGAACGACGGCAACGGACGCGTTACATCATCGCCCAATTGTACAGTCGCTTCTTTTTACGCCATATCTATACCACGAACTTCCTCAAGGTGAGTCAGTGCGTGTGAGGTGGCTCCTTGCCAGTCACGAGTTTGTGCGGCTGCTTGCGCCAGGTCGCCTCATAACACCACCAGTGTCACCGAAGATGATGGATGCAGTCAGTTTCTGCCGATTAAGTCATCGAATTGGGAATCTCTCAATAACGCATTGAAGTCGAGTTTGTCCTCTGAGTCCAACGGATAAACTCACGAGGTTGTGATGGAAATATCTGCATCCATGCCAGTTGGAATCGTCGTTGTGGAAACGACGTCGTAGCATTCTCTCTCTTCCCGTTTTTGTTTCTGCCTTTTTAGCTGCAATGTGTTTACAGATACAGACACAATCTTACGTGGATCGCGCCTTTTTCTGCAAAAGTATGTTTTAATCATGGCACGTAGCTTCCATAGCGATACAAGAGACGTGTGTGAAAGACAAGTTAGGAAGCAATTCTCAGAAGTAAATTTCCGCAAAGGTACCCACGCTGAGCGTTGTACTGTGAACTGGAGAGTATTTGACCGCCTTTTATTAAGACGATCTACAAGCTCAGAAGCTTCTTCCATGATTGTTAAGTCTGCACCAAAGTTATGTCTACTGCACAGTTCTGCGCAAGTGCACGCAATGCACCAACCATGTTTACGTCAAGGAGCGTACCGTCTCATAGCGCAGCCTTTCACCGATAGGGTGCGAACAGCCGGAGCTGTTTTGAATAACAACGATTTTCAGGATCTGCAAGAGCCGCCAATCTTTATCAAGCTCGCGGATTTAGCAGCCATGGTGAGTCGAATGGACATGCAAAGTGCATGGTGGCCGCAGTGGATGCTATTACGGGCACGCTTTCACCACTGTTTGCGTCGAGATCGTAGACCGTCGGTACGTCTCAGTACGATCCGGCACAAGCGCGACGGCATAACGTGCAGTACACTTAGAAATGTCGGGATCAAATGGTTGGCACGTTGCGAGCGTAACGGCACGTTTATCGGATTAATTGATGTTGAGACGCGAGGACCTCCTCTAACAAACTATAACTACTAGACTTCTTTCGGATCGAAATATGCGCTAAACTCTGGAGCACTTCGCCCTCAGCGTACTTGTCATCATATCTATAGTATACGCTATAGTGAAAGCTTTATACTATGTATAATTGTTACACTTTACATCTATAATATAAATCACATTTATCGCGAATAGACAAATAATTCATCTCATTTTAAAGGGAATTAAAGAGTACTACACACGAGACCAAAACGCACGCCCCTCCAGAGGAGGGCATTGCGTGTGCTGCCACCAATATACTGATAGTTATTTACCGCTCTAGATGAGTTAGAATACTGCTTGTGCAGGAGTACCTGGCCCAACCTACGGCTGTTTTGCTAGGTTGTTCCTCTTTCTGCATCATAACCTTGTGTGATCGCAGAAAGAGTACCTTAAGGTCTTTTGTACCTCTTGTTTTTATGATTGAACTCTTCAGTCACGATGTAGTGGTAACCTTCACGTAGTCCATGGCAGCTTTTAATATCCATTACAGCTTTTTATCATCTTTTTAACGGAATCGTGTCAGATAGACCAAGTGATACCGTTGCTAAGTCAGTACCACAGTGTACCAGTAGACAGCATCAACACTACTCGATGCCACCAATCAATAGCGCCTGTCGCCAAAACAGGCATGCTAATGCTCATATTATGCCTCCTCAAACTTACGTACAAGAGCATGAAATCTAGTATGGTCTGATAAAACTAAATATTTTATGAAAGACAAACGTGCTCAACCTTTTATACTCTTTATATAATAGGTAGACCGTCCGTCTCTCTCTGACATTAATTATACCATTTTTCACTAAGCGTACGAACTCCGCGCCCTCGATAGAACTATCACCGAGATTTGCACCATTCTCGAATATGTTGCTTTGCTGATAGCTCCTAAATGATTGTCGGCTAGCGACTTGCACCCTGCTCCATGGCAGAACCAAGCTAGTGTACCAATAAAGAACTGCGGTCTTCAAAGTCGCCGATACTGACCAATAACGACTGTAACCAATACCGAATGAAAGCCGTAGTGACAGAGGCTCACTATACCAATCATCACTAGACTCGCTGGCAGAAGCAAAGATAATACATATATCCCTTGTTTCGCGGCGATTTTGGCCTCCCAGCACATATTTACCAACCATAAAGCCACTCGCGATACAACAACAACGTCGTCAACAATCGACTCGCCGACCATGCACCATCGTTAAAGGTGCAGATGCACAAGAAATCATGAATAAACATAGGACTCGGCCAATGGCGGATCCACTCACCGTATTGCCGACAACGCGATTGTATTCTCGTGCAAAGCTGATCTAAAGCCTCCGCCGTTTCATATGCCAATGGAGTGACTAAGACTTCAGTATGGCCATCGGGATAGAGTGGCGCTAATATATTCTGCACACCTTTAACTGCCCTCCACGTAGCATTAAACTGGTACTGATAGAGAATCTTATGTAAACTGCAAAATATGATTTTGTGACAGCGTTGTGGAATCCCTTAACCATCATCGGATGATATTCAACGCATCACGATAACCCATAATCTCTTGCTCATCCTGGATTTCATGGCGTCATTCACCTGCCACCACTCAAGCCGAAGGCGTGTACTCGTCGTCACAATCCCTTCAACCGCATTTGTAGCCTCTGCACGCTGCACCTTTTGCCAACTCCACAAGAGACTCCAACACCGTAGGACTTCTGTAGACAGCAAAACCTCCTCACTTGCCATTCGCCCGATAAACTCTCTATGCAGCAAGACTCAAAAGTATCTGTCCACGACAAGGGCTGACTCATATATAAAAGAGTGAATCTGGACCATACTTCAAAACGACGCATACACACACCTCCATTCCGTTCTAATCCTCGATAAATGCACTATTCCATAGAAATTATACTACAAACAGGGAATAAATAATTCTAGACACATTTAATCAGCACGACACAGAAAAGGATTCTATCCCTCTGAGACCAGACTTAGGTCACTTTTCTTCTGAAACGCCGGTTTGGTTGTTTCCTCATCAGGAAATGAGCAGAACAGGATATATCTCGTGGGACGACTTAGCTCGTTACTCTCCCTACGCAGTTTTAGGTAGAATTTAATGTACATTACAGAAAGGGTTCTATCTCTTTGAGACCGACTTAGGTCACTGGATAGTCGATGAGAGATAGAACTCACTCTAGTCATTGAGGAGAATTCTACCAAATCCAAAGTGATACATGTGATCTAGATTACTTCCTTCTGTGTGTTTGTATTTCTGTAGTTGTCGTATGTTTGGCCACCGATCTTATAGCCTGCTGGATTGTATGCTTTCATCGTGATAAGCGGTTTCGGCAGTCTTTGGCTGAGACGATTAAAGTGCAAAGTATAGATAGAGTGATCACCACTTAGGGTCAACAATCTTTAAAATTCAACCAACTTTCACTGTCATCGTCTTTCATCGCAGGCGTTGTCGATGTAACTTGGTGACGATCTGTTCGTCAGCATTAAGAGGATACCAACTTCCTCTGGCATGAGACACGCCCACAATTGGACAGCACTGAATAACACACTGACTACCGCTTAAACATGCAAACCATTTTTCTTAACCGTTTCTCTCCTGATTAGAAAAATCTAAACAACTCATAGCATTTCTCGCATAATACAATTTCTACTACTGGCTTCATTATAATCACCATAATTGTATAATACTAATAAAACTCTCATTAAATGCATAAATTATATAGACCCTCTAGGAGATCAAATAGTTCTCAGCAGGCTATGGGATTAAATAATCGTATTATGTGGGATGCACTTTTGGAACAGTGGCAAGTGCGTGAACCCAACACTTCTGTAGAAAACGACTTGCGCGCTTTGGAGGCTTATAGCGCGGTGCTAATCTATCTAAACACACCGTACTAGAATGGGCATCTCTACCTGAAGGATCTACCCATAGGGCCTGCAGCACTCTCCGCGCCCATGGTATCTTCTTCTACTTTCGTAGGTTTTGTGTGCTTCTTTGCTGGACACAACGCTACGCCAGAGCACTGTTTCATGTACGGTTGTATCCGAGTTCTGTCCAGGCGTCTTTACGATCGACGTGCGTACGTGTAGATGTGGCTGTAGCCTTTCTACATTGCCACTTTGTAACAAGTACTGTAGCACATGCATCGTCCGTTTTATCACTACTGAAGAGCTGTCGATAAACCATGCTGGCATCGTCAGCGTCAGCATCAACATAGTACCAATCCGCGCGCTCGCTTGGCACAGCCACCTACAAATAGGTAAAACCCCTGTCGCGACATATGTTCGACTAGCATCTTCATTTCAACTTCATCGCGACATGACCATCTGAATGGTGCGCCCAGTTACTATATATTTGTCTCTAATTACTCACTATATTAGCTCTTCGTTGCGTGTTCTTTCGATTTCAGACCCTGGAATAATGCAGGCCGTGCTAGCTGCTTTTGTCACCTTTCTGTCGAGGTTTTGTGTTTTCACACGACAGCCGTGCGTTGTTTAGCAACAATATCGTCTGCATGTTGAAGCGAATAATCTTGCCTTGTTCAGGAGATAAGGCATCGTCATCATCGTTGCGAGACAACCTCACAGATACCACGTCCCCAGTTTTATTTCGTCGGTAGTTCTTGGAGAGCCTCCTTTACCACCGCGTTTTAAATGCAATGTAAAGCTTTCCGCATCATTGCGTTTAGTACTGAAACCTTCTTTCGGAGATAGTAAAACACTTCAGCTTCGCTTTTCATCAGCATTCAGAACACGTTGCATTCTACAACCACGTCGCCCGCATTGAGCTAATCGTGCGCACTGTGCACGCACGTTTCTGCTGTGACGAGACGATCGCTTTCGCCTTTGCTGAAGCGAAGAAGCGATACTCGAATCTAGGCACCCAGCAAGATGTCTTGGCCGCCATTCGTTACGTTAACGGAAATCAAGTGATCCCTTCGTCGAGGTTGACAGCGTTAAGACCAAGAACGATGGATGCTGCGGTGCTCTTCGATAGCTGTACGTTTTGGCGCCGTGAACCCAGTTACCATGAATAAGTTTGGCATCTTTCTTTGATCGTCAAGGTCGATCATGCGTTGTAACGGATTCGCACAGCCAGTGCGGCAGTCGTCACCATGCAGTACCGCGAGAATTGCAGGAACTCTGCTTCTGGCACTGCGTATGCGTTTTGAGGCGATATGCTTGCGGCCTGTCGGACGTGAAGAATGCGATGGCCCATGCGTGCGAACACGCACAATTTGCGTTACAATCGTCTTCTCGATCTTCATGCCGATAACGCCAGCGCCACCTTTATGTTGAGATTGCGATATACGTTTCGCGCTCACGCGCTTTGATATAACCTTGTTTAGTCCAAGCGTAATAACCATTCTCTTCGTCAGCGATGAGCCTCACCATCAGGTCAGACGACGCATCGATCGTGATTTCAGAAACGATCGAGGGTCGCCCGTATTTCTTCTTCACACTCATCCAGTCTCGTCTTTGATGATTTGGCGTTGACGTGTCGCTAGCCAAGATAGCTCTCAAATCTTCGACCACACGCCAACAATTCCTTGTATCTCGTCTTCGATTTTCTCGCGTTCCAATCCTGTTAAAACGCGTAAACGCATGTCGAGAATGGCTACTGCTTGTCTGCAAAGCGAATTTTGCATCAATGCCGTTACGTGCGATTTCCGTCGTCGAGAACTGCGTGATTGTAGCATCGTCATCGATGTGCCGAGGCGATCAACAAGCCTTCCAAAGATGTGTGCACGCGCTTCAGCTTTGTTAAGCTCGGGAATTGAGTACGACGTACGATCACATTGAGACGAGTGATTCAAGTAGTGATGAAACACTACTTCTTTCAAATTCAATACGCGAGGATGATGACCGTCTCACGAGGGCCAACATGATCTACGCTGAAAGATTCTTGAAGTTGGAGTGTGTTTCTAACGTGTTAGCGCGATGTCTGGTTGTACGTCAGCGCTACTCGATAACGATGCGCATACCTTGACGGTCCAGATTCGTCAGCGCTGTGATGCATCCGGCTATCTTCCTTGTCGTGACTCAGTTTGCAAATCGTTTCGATAACATCGAGCCTTGTTAACTTGGTATGGGAATCTCAGTCACTGCGATACTTTACGCTTGCCCTTCGCCATTTCTTCTTCACGGTTGCATCGAGCGCGCCGCCACACTGTTGGCCACGACCTGTGGAGTACGCTTTCTCTGATGCCTTCCGGCCCAAAATGGGCGCGCCCAGTCGAAAGTCTGGGCCTTTGATTTGCGTCATCGTCTGGCTCCACAGTTACATCTGCTGGGATTATCGATGAGCGCGGTAAGGCCATTACATGCCCGTTAAGGCCAGTCTTGACGAATATTTGTCGCCATCCCGCTGGCGATGACTGCCGCTGGAACCATTGATGAAGAAGATTTGGAATCTTCGCTGGCAATACGCAGGTGCTGCACCAGACTCTGCATCATGTTCGGCATGAAATCAACAGTTTCCTTGTCGATGTCAGCGAGCATTTCGCGTAATTTTCCGCGCACATTGCGGCCTCGAGGCGTATAACGCATCGGCGTTTAAGCACTATCGCCGTCGATGGGACCAGTTACCGTGGCCATCTCGCCAAGAGGCACGTATTGAAATCTTGCGTTAAACGAACCGTTGCGTCGTAAACGGAGATATCACCATGTGGATGATACTTACCGAGTACGTCACCGACGATACGAGCGGATTTCTTGTATGGTTTATTTGGCGTCATGCCTGTTTTCGTGCATCGCGTACAAAATACGACGATGTACTGGTTTCCAAAGCCATCACGCACATCTGGAAGAGCACGCATTACGATTACGGACATCGCATAATCGATATAGGCGTTCTTCATTTCCTTTATCAATCTGAACGGGATGAATATTCCCGTGGACCATTGTTGGTCACAATCTCACCTCATTTTACTAACACTGATTATAATTCATCATAATATTATAGCATTTTTAAGGGCTAAAGGCTAATATTATAGGCATTTTTGTGAAAGCTACTTTCACCCACTCTAGTAGCCAATCTAAAAACATTCTTTTGCTCTATACCATTATGATTATTCTGTTTTATATAACACATCCATTGGGTAAATATTTAGGATAGTTATCATCAAGTTGCTCTAACGGTGATAATTCACGTCGTAACGTAGTATCTTTCCATTACGCATAACTACTTGATAGTATTCTAACCGATGTGCTTTTTAGCTACAAAAATCTATTTCACCATTTTGCAAATGCCCTACGTACACACGAGATATCCATGTTCTAACTAATTCCAAAATATACAATATTTTCTAATATATGACCCTCGATCCGAATCTGTACGACTTAATCAAAAACTTACGGAACGTACTATCTATAACATATATTTAGCATTTCGTCAGTAACAACGCTTTTCCTTTACATCAAATCGGTCAACTCATAGATTAAAAGACCATCTTTAAGACTCTGGTAAATACTTCTCAACCGTTTTAGTTATCCGTTTTGCGACCATAACTAGTGAGTGTATTCGCAATCTTCGTTGGATTAATCAAACTCCCTATATTAGCCAATAAAATATTAATAACATCCAATAATCAAAAGGGACATCTGTAATCTTTTAATCCGTCACAATATCTTTTAAAACAACCGTAAGAATACTTTTCTAAATACTCATCAATACTTCATCATCTTCAACATGTACAAGCCGAGGAAAGAACTATGCTCGATATACGTTGTATCCATATCTATCTGACAAGTTTTTGCTGACTATATGCACTATGAAATTTCTTTAAAATGAAAGAGGTATATCAACTTTACATATCTGCCAGTTATAATGTGGCAATGTCAGAGGACATAAAATACGCATTTGAACCTGTAATATAAATATCCACATTAGGTTTGACAAACAACTCCCTACAACCTTTCTCAAAGTTGTACTACATGCCGATCATCTATACACACACATAGGGAATATCTGGTATCAATCGTTCTACTATGTACTCATGGAGGGCATGATACTCCTGTAATGGTTCATACTCTAAATCTTCAAAAATTAATAGAAAATGATTTGATTGGCTTTATACCACTAATAATTCTTGCTTTAAAACAACCTCAAATAATGTAGATTTGCCGCACTGACGCACAATCTGAAACGACACTTTGATTACTTGATCTTTATGACGCCTATAAAATGCTAAATATTGTCTCGTTGAATTAAAGGCATTATAACCTCCTTATCTCAACAATATTAACTGTTATTGCAAACAAGAAACACATTTTTAGATAGCAACCTAATTCTAATACTTAACTTAAATAGGATTAGAATCATTTATAATAATTATATCATATTTTAGGGATTACAATCCCGTTATTCATTTTAACTATACTAAATTTTAGGATTATAATCCTAAATAATCGCTTTTATCATCTTATCAGCTAAATCAAATAGACTGACGTATCATATGATCTAAAAATTTTAACAAAGTCTCGTTCTACGTGAAGGTATCTTTACCAGTGCTACCAATTCCGGTTAACATAGTTTCTTTCAGTCACTTTTCTGCCATATACCTGAAAACCTATCAAATACTGGGCTTTTGTTTTATCCGCTTCCTTTAGGTAAAAATAGTAACACTAAACGCTTCTGTCAGCACGAGGATGTACAGTGCTGGATTATCTTGCGGTTTATACTCGCTATATATAAATTTCATAAAGGTTAGAATATCTTCACCCTTGCAGACCTATCTACAAAAGATAATCTCATTGGACCTGAATAGGGTATCTTATTAGTACCGCTACACGTGGCGCTAAGTTTAGATAGTTCTTAGACTTTACTCATAGGGGAGCCATCCGCAATCCATACGGCTTGGCCTCCACAAGCTTCCCGTTTAAAATGAATTAAATATTCTTTCGGAATAAAACAAAATTGCATTTATCCCGCCTCACCTGGCACTGTGGTTGGACGATGCACCACAGAATTTATGGTAAAAGAAAACCATTGCTTTCATCAGTAAAACTATATACATTGCGCTGGAAAGGTCCTTCCACCCACAGCAGACTGTAGAACTAGGCGAGGATGAACAACGCTGAACTCCTTTTACGCTAGCCTTGATATCCTCTGGCGTGGCAGGATCACCGTTCTCCGTAGTCCACACAAAGCAACCACTCAATAAAAATGTACAAATACACACAACAACTAATGATATATACCTAATCAACTGCTTCATAGATACACCTCCCTGACCTATTTTCCTCGCACAGCCTGTTGTATCCTGATCAACAACGGTAATATGTCTCGTTCAATCTGCTCAGGAACTCTATCTTGACAACCAACACCACTATTAAGGTACTCGGCCAATCATCGCGCCCTCTAATTTTAAAACTTATTAGGTACAGAGCCTTGCTCTTGTCTGTTTCACCATTTGGTAAATAGTAAGAGCTAACCTTACGGCCATACACGCTACTTACTAAGGTCTCGTCACCATTAGGTTTATATAGAGAGCATATGTCTGTTAACATACTCACTACACCAGTAGTTCATTCGGATGTTTGATTAGAAATATAAAAATCCTTCCTCAAACAAAGGCGCTGTACTATTACCCCCTGGACGCATAATCTTACATCCATTAGCGCTTTGCGCTCCCTCAGTATTAGCTACCTGAAATCTATACTTGCAAGAAGCAGTGCTACCTCACTATTCAAGCGATCTAAATAAGCCTCTCGCATACCTATACTCTGCGTTCGTGACCCGTTGACCACCTGGAATAGGCAACTGAGGAACCTCAACAGAAGCACGCGCAGTAAAGATACGCCATTATTCTCATCAAGAAACGTATATTCATAGTGCTTATAAGGCTTTATAGTAACAACTCAGAAGCCTGCAACACTAGACGAGGATGATACGACGCAAACGTCGCTCAACCATTGCTCAATATCATCCGGGCGATGGCTCAGCATCGAGCGTCGTTAACCGAGAGAAGTACAACCACCCAATACAACACTACAAACACACACCAAAACCAACAACACAAACCTAACAAAACAAAGTTGCATGCACAAAACACACTCTCTCCCTCACCATCTTTAGAATGAATATACAGCAGGACTATATTAAGTTAGATTATTATTGATGGGACATCTTTATAGCTAGTGTTTTAAAAGTGCTATTACCTATTGATGAGCGACTTGGGGTCACTATGGAGCGAGGAAGGCATAGTACCTTTAACTAAAGTAAGATATAGTTCTCGGCCCTCATCATCATTAGCCTAACTATAACTGTTCATCCAGCATATTCATGCGATAATTCTCTATTACATTCATAAAGGATTGATTATGTATCGGATTTTCCGTCATCCCAAATAGGGTGGCTTTTACAGCCACAGTCTGAGGATCAAATTTAGACGTCCCATTCGGCAAACGCCACGACCGCATCAGCGAGAGTGATTCCGCATCATCTAAACCAGTTCGAATCTAGCAGACCTGCTATCATTTTCGCAGTGATCGCGGAAGTAATCCGAGTGCAGTTTGCTCTTTCGTTTCGCTATGGCGCTGAACGTGTTTGTCACAATTTGCCTTCGCAGAGCCTACGTACATATAGTAACCCGCCTTGAAATGTCATCCCTTTAGAACCACTCAAGGTCTAAATCATGGTCGAGATGCATGACCATTACGTACACGCCGCTATCGTGAGCTCTGTGTCGAGGAGAATGCTACTAGGATAGAACATTCATGGGTTACGGTGGGGCATGGTAAAGTATCATCCCCAGTTGCAGCAACGGCTTTTCCAGTCTAAAAGAAGTTGACGACCTTTAGAAAGGGTTTTGGCAAACCCAAAGTCATGTATGGTAGTCTGGCAAGAACCACCGCGCTTTATCCCATTGTACGAGGAACAAAAACACCGGTGTGGTAACCTTTCGTTTTGCAATTCTTTTCAAATGTAATAAATGCTTGCGCCCTCGCTCTGCAACTGCATCAGGAACATGGCACCCTGTTTTGGAGAACAGCGTGCCAAGACTTAACTTTAACAAGAACTCCTCACTTTTATCATTGAGAGCAAGTCAAAACGAGATGACAGCCGTGTAGTTTAACTGTACATCCCTGTCCATAACGCGCCACTCTTCCCATCCAGGGATCAGTTTATTTTCGATCAAATGTCGGCCACATCATTACTGTAATTAGTGTCAAGCATAATCACTACGCCATCGCGTCGATGCCAACTACATGATATTTCGTTTTCGCATCAGCTTATCATGAGGCACGATGTACATCGTTACATCCGGTGAACAGAGAGCTCCCACATACGCATCAGTGATTTGGCAAAAGGAGCACGCTTTCACCATTCAAATCTAAGGTCACCACAAAAACGATTCGGCGACCGGTATATTTCTGCTTTAAATTGTATCAAAGGACTTTCATTGGTACTCCTATATCAATAATATTCTATGTGTCTATTATACGCTATTTTGTTACAGGATGAGAGTCCTATGGATTATACTTTGAAAGTCTACAAATTGCATGATGAATGCCCCTAAGAAAAGCCTAAGAAGTACCACCTTACATATTTACAAAATCTGAATTAATAATTCACCACAGTTACAGGATCATTATTGCAGTATTTACGATTACTACGTTGATAATCTCGTTCTACCAAAGTCTGGCGCTTCTCCAATAACGTCCAAAAATCATCAGTGTCTCTCGTTGGTATACTCAAGAACAATGGAGTTTCTGGAATAGGTAATATATGTGAGGTTATGTTGTCAATAATCTGGCAAATATACAATAATTACGCCACATGTCTGCATATCCAAGAGGCTCTTTTCACACCGATTAAAGTGTTCACTCAGAAAGGTCCTTAATGCATAAATTCTTTTCTTAGTAACTCTTGCATCGTAAGGATTGATCTCTCACAAACGAGCTCCTGCTCCTTTTGTAATTTAAAAGTACCAGTGTGTCAAATTGCACTCTATCAGGCTCTATATCCTTAATATTTGTCATATACCATAAGTACACTCATTTCATCAGCTGGCATATTTTAAAGAAGCTACCTCACTTCTGTAGAATTATTGGACCTGTTTCAGTCGCCTGTTTTCTGTCGGAACGATACCTAAACGCGTGCTTAGCATAGCAAAAGGTATGAAGCAAAAGCTTTGTACTCTTTCATCAATAGAATTTCTCATACTTCTACTTCTTAATATCTCGCTCCCTATAACTAGCTTCTTAAACCATTCCAAAATCTAGCCTTTCACACCAAACACTCATCAGCTCAAGACGCACTGCCGCCATCTTGAGTTAGGTGGCACCTCTCCAATAATAAGCTTACTAGTGTTTTTCACTCATATCCATTCTGTGTAGCTAATTCTTTTTGTGTCATATGCCTGTCTTTCTAAAACCCTCTTTTTATTGTCATCATTCCAGGCGGCATAGCAATCAAAAGTTTTACTCCCATATCTTCACATGCATATCTCCCATACTAATGATGCAATCAATAATTTCTTGAATCTCTACTACGAGAAACAGTTTCTCCATCAACATGTCACCGACTCTCTCAAATCATAGCGGAATGGTTGATACGAATATAAAATGGGTCATTTATACACCCTCACCTAGTAGGTATACTCTATTATACTCTCTTTAACTATAAATGTAAATATATAATTTACCACTAGGGTAAATTACTTTATAATATCTAGTATTAGCAAATCATACATACACAATTATTAAACACCTGAACCAACGCGTAGCCTAGGTTACATTATTACGTGTTGCAAATAGTTTATACTTAGGAAACATCGGGTCGGTATTAATCACCCGTATTGATTGTTACGCCGGGTTTTGATGAGGCATCGCCCGAGTTGATCTCATCACGCTGTTCGTATACGCGCGAAGCTTTTCACAAACCCAATGGCGTAGTATATTTTACAAAACAAAGAATCATAGATTAACTAAGTAGTTTTAGCCACAATTCTCTGCAGAGAGGGCTCGGAAAAGCGATTTATATGGCACAAATCAAAAGCAAATTTAGAACGCATTAAAACGGTCAACGCCGTTATGCACTACACCCTAATTCCTGGAGGTCATTCAACCTGAACAATTACAAAATATATCGATAGCCAATCGAGTTCGGCGCTGTTCTAAAAATTGACTCGCCAGCCAACGCATTATGATTACAACTTTGAAAAAGCGCAGAAGACGTAGATAAAAGTCTTGGAGATGTCGGCATGGAGCCAGCGCACACTGTATCAATCAGCGCGCTGCAAAAATTCTGCTCCCAGGCACTACATTCGTAAACGTGCTAAACAAGATAGGCAGTCATCGCATGCAAATCGAGCGCAAATATTTGTCCTCAAGAAATGCCAAACACAAAATGAAAAATCGGCGTCCGTTGTCTTAATTTTTGTACTGAAAGTCGCCTGAAAGATGTGGTATTATCGGTACTGTAGAGGGCTGGAATGTATACGCTGGCGGTAGCGCATGTGCACACCGCATCTGAGGACCCTCATCGCTGAAGTAATAACCGAAAAAGAAGCCTGTACTGGTAGATCGTATCATTGCATATTTCATAAAGAAAATGTCTGAAAGTTCGAACGCACGTGGCGAATTCATTGACCGCATTGGTTTAGAGGGCTTTCAAAGCAGCCTGGGTCATGGGCGACCTTGAAGGTGCTCCAGCTGAAAGCAAACCGAAGAACCAGTCGTGTTCTGCCTGGTCAAGGTAACGATCCTGAAGTCGAAGCACCCTCGCCCTCGAAGTAGGTTCTCTGATTACTCCAGACACAATCATCTCGCGACATCGTGAAATACATCCAAATGCTGCCTGGTATTTCTGCAGCATCGGCATGGGTTGCTTAGGTCTGCCCTTCTGCCACAGCTGAGCATTATGGCAAGTCGCAGAAATCACGGTTTTTAATGTATACGATTTAGTAGAGAAGTAGAAACAGCACGAAAAGTAGCTTAATATGTCCGCATTCTTAGGTCACATCCATTACTGGTTATATCGTAAAATTCAATTACTCGTAGAGCGTGAAAACTTGATTTTAGAAAAACAACCAAAGTTGTTGATGATTTTGACAGAGGAATTACACTCCATCTCCGTAGATACATAATGGCGAACCAATCAACCCAAGCATTCCTCTGGAAAACATCATCGATCACGGCAATATCCACGGCTAGTTGGCTAATCCAAATCAACATTGCATCCGGTTCGCGGAAGCAGTTTTCATTAGAGATTTGCTTGACACTAACTCCGGCGACGAAGCGGTGAACGTAGTAACAGCTATTCTCGATGCGTTTGCTGTCCATGCTCAAGCATGTGGCGTTGTGGCGCAAGACAACCTTGAAGAACACACTGTTCCAGCGATTTACAATGTGCTGCAAAAACTTTCTGAAATGGCATGCCCAGGATGCGGTGACCAAGTGGTTTCTGAGCCTCAGATGAGTTCACATGGGTGGTGACCACAGATTACAAGCAGGTCTATTGGCGCACAGCGTGGCATATGACTCAAATTCAGGCTGTAGCTACCAAAACATGATTCGAAGTATTTAGAAAGCTATTGATCCAGCCTTTGAACTTGTAACGACTGAAGAAAACGGCACACGTTTATACACAATCAAGAAAAATAATTAATGAAATATAGAGTATTTTTGCTTAGGAAATATAAACGAACGAAAATGAATGAAAAAGCGAACGTAAAATTTTACGTTCGCTATCTTGTTATTTATATTCTCACAATTACTTAACAGTATATGTAGTACCACGTCCTATACCTTGTTTTCTTTAAAAACCTGATTTCACTAATTTATTAACAATTTGTAATATCTTTCAGTTTTTCCAAACCCCTGTATACTCTACTAATTTTCCTGAAGGCAAAGCCTTAAATTGTAGAATATCATATTTTCTTTTCATCAGCTGTTAATTTATCTAAATTTTGTTCAATGACAGGTAAAATGATTCTTATCGATTTTTCCGAATATATTATATCATAGTCAAGTGCAAAAACGAATCAAATATTTTCGTTCGTTTTTGCATCCATTTTTAAATCTATATTTAATATATTTTTCAAAACTGTAGCTATAGGCACAGCATTGATAAGCAATATCATTTATAATGTAAGCACAAGGTACTACATAAGTCTCACTTCTAATTATGATAGCGTCAGCTTTCACAAACATAAAAGCTAGAATTAGGAGGTCTATTATGGCAGGCACAGTTAATCAAGAATTAGGTTTATTATTCCAAGGTCCTAACTATGTATCGTAGGCGGCAAAGCTGGTGAACAAAGTTGAAAACACAACCACCCAGAAGCAAATGCACTTTTTACAGTAGTAAAAGGTAAAGTACAAGTATTCCTTAACGAAACTGAAGAACACGTACTTGTACCAGGCCAAGCATTAGAATTCAACGACGACAACTACATCCAAGCAACACTTGTTGAAGACAGCGAATTGCAGTAAAATCCATCCACAAACCTGAATAAACATCTGAAAGGACAGTTGAGCTCAATCAACTGTCCTTTTTATATGTACTAACTTATCTATGTACTCATCTAATCTGTATACTATTTAATCTATATACCATCTGATCTATGCACTCATCTAATCTATATATTATCTATTCGGTATCTTTCAACCAGAAGAACACATGATAAGCCCCTATCAAATGATAATGCCGCTTGTATAAAACGGGTCACTGTACTCAAAAGCACCTTCATGCTTTTTACATTAACATTCATAGCCTTAAGATCTGTTTCTAAGTTACCATCAAAACTACACATATCTAGTCGCTCGAGCAACTCTTTTTATACCAGATTCTGTTCTTTATGTTTCACGATAATTGGTTTAGCCTGCTCATGAGAATAGCTCTTAGGCTCTTTCCTTTTACAATGGAACTAACAGAATACCTATAATCATAGTCTGCCGTAACAACCCATCTCAATAGTATGTTTTCTTTTTATACTCTACAAGATACATATTAAATTGCATGTATAGTCTGAGGATTATGCCCACACTTCGTACAGAATTTAAATCAATAAACATCGCTGACCTGTCAGTTGATGAGGCACATTTAAAATGCTCAGCATGTTGTAGTGCATATAAAGATAAAAACATTTGATGTCTCAGCACCTGTAGACACCGCTTCTGATGATCCAAAGAATACTAAATTTTTAACATATTCTCTCTCTAACATACTCTATTCTTAATAATAATACATTATATAAACGATTAGGATATAAATGATTAGGGTACTAAAACAATACCGTATCATTTAAAAGGAGTTATAGATTGTAAAATCACTTACATCAAAGCGTTTTGTATGGCCTGGCGCAGGAACGCAGTCTGGGTGTGGGTATCCTATAGGGAATATCGCTACAGGAATGATATGATCTGGCAAAGCATAGGCGTCTCGTACTTTAGCTGGATCAAAATGAGCAATCCAAGTTGTTCCTAGACCCATATCCGCCACGGTAAACATGAGGTGAGAACCTACAATACTAGCGTCTACAACACCCATATCCGCATCATCGTACTCTCGTTTCCAGCTCACTGTATTATCGTAACAAACAATAATAGCCAATGGAGCATTAAAATGACCATTTGTGCAGTCTTTAAGTTTATTAAGACTATCTGCTGTATTTAATACAAGTAGTCGTTACAGTGTGATAATTATGAGCTGTAGGAGCCAATCTTGCTGTCTCCCTAATATGATATCTACCTTCTCCTGCTCTACAGGTTTTCGTATCAAATTTCGAACTGAATATCGTTCTGTGGCTAATGCTTTAAAAATCTTTTCATTAGATTCACCCCTTAATTGAAAATAAGCTTAACCATTTTGAAAGAAAATCCCTATATAATGTTATTCTCTATACAGACTACTTTCGTTAATATATTTTCATCTTACTATAAAAGTCCTTATCAAAAGCCCCTTATCTAAAACTAGACAAGGGGCTATATCATATTATTTTTAAAGCCAGTATTATAAGACGGCTAATTACTTTCCGTTAGTAATGTTCTGATTTTGCTGTTAGTGTCAGCCAGACGGATTGTGTGATGGATCTATCCAATACTACGTCCATTTGTTTTTTCAACGCGAATAGATTCAATAGCGTTGTGAATTGCTTCAGCATCATAGGTTGAGCAATTTTTGTTGATTCTTCGTTTTCTTTAAAGCAATGGAGCTACAGTTTTGTTGAATTCAGCTTCTGCTTGTGCAGAGTCTTGAATTTTTCAATTTCTTGTACTTTTTCTCAATTTAGGACGGTATTGCCGTCTACTTGTTGCATTTTTCATATCTACTGCACCATAGCCAGGGTAGCTATTTACTACTTGGCTCATATTTGACTAAGCCAATGTTAGCAAGACTTGCTACCGCAGGAGTAGCAGAGATAGTATCAACGATAGCTAAGGTAGTCAATTTTTAGATACTTTCATCTGAAAATCCTCCTCGATTAAAAAGTGTCACCACACAATCCAATAGTAGTATTTTACTGTTTACCAAATCTCGCTAACTTTCACAAGACCTGTTACATGCATAATAAAGCCCCATGAAATGCTTATGAATGTCTATAGAAATTTGAATAATATCTACAGGTATGCTCTGAAGCCCTTAGGGCAGTCAGACGGACATATTCAGAACACACATGTGGGTATTGAGGGTTTTCACCAATTATTTATAATTCAGTAACGAATTATTGTTCATCGTTAGTATAGATGTATTTATCGGATTTCACCGGGACACGAGGTCAGTACCAAACCGATGAGACGATCAAAGCGTTGCTGTAAGGGCAAGGTCTTTAATGTTGAACAACTCAATGCGGTCCCCTTGATAACAAGGATAAAGGTTTGGTTCCATTTTTGGCACCGCCGCCACCGCCACATTCGTGGTTTTTGTTCGCGCTGTGGTTTGTAAATTAGTACCGAAACCAAATGTTACGTCAACGAATGGAACGAGCGTAGTATCGCGATTTGTACAGCTTCGCCTACTACCGTTTCCACTTTGATCATATTTCTGAATTTCTCGAATAGGACTGCAAATTCTCTTTTACATTACTGTTTTCCATCACAGTACTCTCCGCTTTTGTGAAAGTATCATTGCTGTACGTTCAATACTTAGGTTTTCATACTATGTATTTTACTTCTATATGACATATACATTATTTGTAGACCTTATATATTGTCTTAATACAGCTCACTTTACTTTAGTTTGACTAATATATCCTTATGCTGTTTATGCGTAGCTGGCTTTCAGCTTTTTCTAACTGTTTTGCTTCTTCCGTTTAATCCAGAAGACGCGAGCGCTTTCACCCATTAGGGAACGCATTGGTTTAGATACCAAGAATCTAGCACATGCGCTGTTAATACAGCGAGAATTATGTCGCCCTTTGATGTGACGGCACCGTCTGGCCCAGTTCACATAATCTAGTTCAATATTCTCAGCTTGTTCAGGCCAAATGCTGGGACAACAAGATGCAATAATCCCCATGCGATATGGGTCACCGATACCAAATCGACCTTCTATGGCCATATCCCGTGGTTTAGAGTGGTCATGACATCGTTTTGAGACAAGGAATAGTTGACGCCACACCCTGTATCTTTCGCAACATGTTTCATGAACCAGAATGTGTGAATTTCAGACTTGAACGATGCTATACCGGATCGTTTGGATCTGGCTTTGCAAAACGACTTCTTCACAGTTAGTTTTGATATCATTTACCGTCTCGTGTCACCTTTTCCTTGATGGAACCGTCACTGCTGGAAAAGTAACGCGACTTACCACTTCGTCATTGCCCTGAATATGCCGCTGGATCTTGCCTGAATGGAGTCACACTCGATCAGCACGAGCTTCTGTGCATCCATATCTTTAGAACCTGGTGCAGGACGTTCAACGCGCCTCATTTGGGATTTTGGGAGCTACTCCGCCCTGGTGATTCTTCGTCACCAAAGGCTGTAGTAGAACCTTGAGAGCTCTTCTTCAAATCTTCAAAACTAGTGCTATTAGAGCTGCAGAAGGACCTTGTCCGTCTCTCGTGATAGCTTTTTAGCAAAAGCTCTCGCTGTGACACATCATCATCCAGCATTACTGGTATTCTTTGTCAACGCGATTTGTCAAGCTCATTCTTCATAGTCTTTCACAGTGGACCCATCTTTGAGTATGCCCAAAACGTATAATTCCTTAAAATGGCTTTGCCCTGTAGCATGCGCGCAAATGAAGTGAAAATACTACCGCTATAGCCATTTAACGCGCACCTGCCACGATAAGGCGTGCGACCGTCAACTTCGATGCCATATGCGATTGGTGTCAGTAGTGATAATCAAGATGAGTGCTGCGAATGATGGCCACGACACGAGGGCCACACAGCTCACTGTACTCAACCACATCACCTCCTTAGGTGTTCCTATGGCGATTAGTTTTCAATCTGGTTTCATTACGCTTGAAGGTAGTTGTTTAACCACTTCGTTATGTGTTCGCTCATCAATCGTTCTGAGAGTTCACTACCGTAATGAGTTCCGTTTCTGGCTGACGAGCACGAGCAACGCCTTTGTTTTATCCCAAGAAATGAGTCTGGAAGAAGAGAGCCATGTTGTACCCATCAAGAACGACGAGATTGAGCAATCACCACTACCGATGGCGCTTAGAGCACGTTCGTAGCCTTTTTCAATGAGTGCTACATAATCCTAGGGGATTGCCAATTAAAGACGACTTCATCGGCCCCATTTAGTGAGTTCGTTCCGTTTTCATCCCTTCTTTTATACAAAGAATGGCTTGCCCATGTTTCAACAAGTAATTAGTTATGGTGTGTGTAGTATGTTCACTATACATTTTAGGATTTCATAATTGCAAAAGAGGACTTTCACAGCGCCGATGCACGGATTACAGACTGATAGCGCCGGGTCGCCTGCCCTCGCTCGCCGGTACAAACTTGTACATAGGCCTTCATAGATATACCTGTTCATACTTTTATTTTACAACATATATATGCAAAGTTAGAAGAAAAAGAACTGCTATAGTGCATTGGCACGCATAACAAGTTCTTTTATACAGTCTATTAGATTATTTACTCACCACCAGAAAATCACATCATCGAGTCCTTAAATAATGCAACGATTAGTTACTAATTGGCAAAAATCGTTAGGCCTGTTATGTTGCCATATTAAAACCACTCCTGTAGTGAACGTATTGAATCTGTACTTTTTACCAGTACCACCATCAAGGCACAGTCGGACCTTGTTTTACACCATCCCTACCGTCACAAGTACAGCACTGCTGTGGCCATAACAGTTATTAAAGCCATTGCCGATCGATTTCAACGAGTAAGCTACCATAACCACCGGTCAGTATAACCAGCGAACGTAATCATGACCAGTCAAGTGGTCGCCACGAGATTAGAACCATAAATATCCGCGAGTCGATAACCTCATGGAAATTAACAGCACCCGTCGCGGGGTCTACGCTACTACCAAATGGAGATGTACAACGCCCTGTTTCGGCCAGAGATGCTTCAGTCGTACTGTCACAGCACCACCAGAACCAGCGGAGAAGTTGATGGGATTGCAATGCCATCAAGTCTTGTGCACCACCATCGCGAAGGATATTGCGCATCGTATAGAAGCTAACGAGTAATTTTTGTGCTGTCTCGTCCATTTTAGACAAGCGGGGACGATAATTGTGCCGTTGTTGCTGTCTTACTTGCTTTCATCAGTAATACCGTTTTGAAGGTCGCTACTTGTCCCTGCCACCCTTTTCGAGCCGGTGCCAGATTCAGCGCCTTTAGCATTTGGCTTATTCTCTCTTCGCTAACGGATTTAAGCTTGGATTTTCATTCAGAACCTCTGTTTTGTTGTAACAATTTGTTGTTCGATTGGTAGCTGCGTTTAAGGCCAATTGGTACCAATTCTCAGCCATGCACGATGCCCCAAATGCCGAGTACCACTGTCGTTGATGATTGTGGATAGAGCCAAATAATAAATGCTATCTTCGCCTGCTTAGTGGTTAACGTCATGCGGTTGTCACCATTTCTTTCAACTTGCTTGAAACAGTGCTGTACCAATAATCTTCTTATTTTGGTAAAACGATGGCGCTGTCAACGCTTTCCTCATTGGTAATGCTCGCCCAACGCTTGTTCAACTTTGACCTTCTTAGTAGAAAGACTCAATGATTTTACCTTTCACAATTGGTTTATTGGAAACATGGATTCACATGACCGAAATACTGAGATGCAGATGCCGTTGTTATTGCCATCAAGCAAGGTAAGTGTAAAGGACAGATCATTACCGATTTTCAAAGGCGTTATATTTAATAAAGCCAATTTTTGTATCGTATTGTTTGCGTATTGCGGATAGTCGCTGCTCGAATACCATGACTCAAGGCCCTTCGCAGATCGCGAATTTCGCTAACCCTACAGATAATTTATGCCTAGGTTTCCGCAATTATTGTCCCCTGCATAAAGAAATCGTAGTTTTTTCGTCGCCCAGACGAATGTGTAAGATTACACAGTACACCAATATACGACAACAAGAACGAGATAGTGCTGATACCAACTCACGGGTTGAACCCGATTCGAACATGTATATTCCTCCTATACAATCATCAAACTCCAACACTCTAATTATACCATTCTAATTGTGAAAGTAATGACTGCATGCAATTTAATTTAATATACAAAATGATAGACACCATCTACCTTTATTTATCAATAAATGGGCTAGCTGCCTGTTCTAGTATATGTATCATGTGGTGAGTCGCCGGTGAGTGCCACCGACGCAATTGGCGCACGGTACAATCTGCACATTCAATACGTCAATACTTTCAAGGTGGAGATAAAGCACCATAATGAAGCATCAAACTGTTAGTATACAGTCTTAGGAAAGTTCTACCAGTAATTCTAGCTGTAAATCTGTACATCTTGTTTTTTAAGGAGATTGCACCTTATAAGTAATATCATCACAATATATGATGGCACAATTGCTATTGAACAACCTTAGAACTGGTTTCAAATTTGATGGCATTAACACCAGCTCTAAGTCCTGTAATTTGACCTTGAAACGACGTCATCAAAATAGAAAAGAGTCTCTCAGCGGAGTGCATGCGGCGATCGTTCATCGGCTCTGATCAAAGGCTTGAGAATCTGAGGATAACCATTTGTGGGTAGATAATGAGAGGTTAATCATGCAGACGGTAACTCTGTGTTGAGGCACCAAGCGCTAGCTTTGTAATCTGATCTACGAATCGTTTGTACTTGTGGCAAAAATAAAGGCGCCTCTTGGCGCTCTGCACTATCCAGCCGGACACACGAGTGGTGGCATCTCTTCCACAAAGGCCTTGTAAAGGGTTTGCTCTTCTACATCGCAGAGCGTTAAACCGCCAAGCATCGCATCATCAATCCGTTTTCCTGTATTAGATAGGAACTGACTGAACCAATTGACGTAGCAAAGACTGTCAATCGCTTATGAGATTTAATATAAGCAGATGTATTTGATTCATGATTTTCTTTATCAGCTGTATTTAATTCAACCTATCTGTATTAGCTTGCATTTAATCTCAACTTTTTCTTTATTTTCGACATTTGATTTCGTTTATATCGTTTATTTCTGGGTTTATCAACAACGCATAGGCACATTATTTTGTTTTAAAAGTTCCCAACCAGTGCCATGTCATCAGGAGGCTGGTTCTTCATCAGTGCAGAAGTGCAGTGTACAATGGGCAAAGGTTAGTACTCTACCTCTTCTGTCTTTCCATGCGCAATACACCGAGATTCAGCGGTATCGTCAATACCTGTACTGTGTCTCTTCATTAACGAGACCTCAGCGAGCCGATTTCCTCAGACTTGCTCACCAGGATCTGTCGTCGCATTCTGCCAGCATCAGATACTCAAAAGACACAGGCGATCAGCTAACATATTAAATCAATGTAGACTTTCTGGTTTCAGCGTTACAACGTGCCTATATAGCCTATGAGTTCGGGACGTGGCAGGTTTGTTTCCATGAGTCTATCTTGTAACTTAACGTATATAATCTTACAAAACCTTCTAGTAGTGCTGGAAATTGCTTTCTTTACTAGAATTATTTTCTTGTGCTAGAAATTGTTTTGCTTTTGCCAGAACTCATGTTCTTTTACTAAAGCTCTAACATACAGTAAAAGCGCTGACCCCGTGGACTTACGCTACCGTGGATTGTAAATTGTATTTACATTGTGCAGAAATATTATCAACTCTTGTCATTACTAATTTCACATAGGCTAGTGCTTACCATTTTAGTATCTAGGTAGTACTTTTTAAGCAAATATCCACTATATGTAGTAACTACTACGAATGAGTATTAGTATAGTACTAGTGCGATTATGGGTAGTAGCTAATTATACTCTAAACTCCATTTAGCTTCGTATCTTCTGTTTGGTCTTGACCATCCATGTATGCGATGGTCTTTCCAATTCGGCTTTCAGAGGAAAAAGCAGTTTCAATCTTGTATGCTTTTTACCAGCACGGAACTTGATATTTACAGGAGATCCTAAGCTTTAATTTTAAACGATCCATCAAGGCACGTACTTCTGCCGTACTTGTGGTTTTATTTGTTTTAGTCTTGGGATTTGTTTTCATAGACTTAACAAGAGCCTCTGCTTGACGAGCACTTAATCTCGCCCTCTTTAGTGCGTTCAGTCACTTCGATTTGCTGAGCGTCGACGCTGCAGTGCCAACAACGGACGAGCCTGACCTGCTGTTCGTCCTTCTCAAGATCTTTTTGTACAGAGTCACAAAGTTTTTAAAAGGCGAACCATATTGGCAATATAAGAACGACTGCTGCGGCCATGCGAGCAGAAATCATTTCTTGCGTTTGTTTATACGTATCCATACCTTGGTACGCCAATGCTTCTTGAATTGGATCTAGTCTTCACGTTGCAAGTTTTCAACAGGGCTACTCAGTCATCTCTTCTGCATTATATTTCTTCACGTAACTGGAACTGTTTCTAAACCAGCAATAATAGTAGCGCGGTAACGACGTTCACCAGCTACGATTTGTATTTATTCTTTTGTTTACGTACTACGATCGGTTGGAAAAATACCAAGATTTTAATAGATTCAGCTAATGTAGCTAAACTATCTTCATCAAAAACTTTTACGAGGTTGATCTGCATTTCGGAACTAATTCAGAAATGGGTAATTCATGTATTTCCTTTCAGGCAATACAGACTCTACAGAGTCAACTTTCATCAAATTACCAAGGCCCTCACCTAATCCGGACGCTTTTTGCTACTTTTAACTTCTCAGGCATATAACTAACCTTCTCACCTTACATATAGCATTATTTGAACTTAGATGCTTTACTAACTTCTGGCCAATTTAGTATATACATCTGCACTTTGGATTTTGGATCATATACGATAATCGGCTCCCATAACTTGGTGTCTTCACTGAGTCGTACATTGCGAGGAATATTTATATATACTTACGCCAAGAACTTTTTAACTTCATCAGCTACTTGAATATGATAAATTTGTGACCATCAAAACATAGTCAAGCTAACACACCTTCAATTTTCCAAAGGTCTTTATTAGAAGTTTGTTGTACGATAGTTATAGTCTTAACCAATGACTTACCCCTTCTAGTGCATAGAATTACTTTGAATTGGAATCAATACACTATCTGCTTGCTGTAAAGCATTTTAATGTTAGTAAACCAAGGGATGGCGGACAATCGATGATAATAAAAATCATATTCATCACGCACTGGTACGTAGCTCAACATTGTTTCACTGAACAACGGAAACTAACTCTACTTCTGCACCAGCTAATTGAATCGTTGCAGGCGCCACAAAGATAGCTTTTTAAGCATTGCAGGCTGAACAATATCACAATAGGTTCACCATCTATTAGAACATCGTGCACACAGAGTTCTAAATCATCCTTTTCACTGCTTAAACCTAGAGCTTGCATACCTTGCGGATCCAAATCAACAAGTAATACTCTTGCCTGCATCAGCTAAACAAGCACTCAAATTTGCGCAGTTGTAGTCACACCGCTTTACCTTTTTGATTAGTAATAGCTATAACTTTTGCCCACTAATTACCTCGCATGTTCGTTCAAAATAGTTCTTTTCATTATAACATAAAACAACTGTAATTATGGTAATTACAAATCAAATTTTAAAAATTAATCTATTTATATATGTATTACATTTTTAAAACTTAATTTCTGGATCAGAATCAGTTAGCTTATAGTGTAACAACTAACAATAATCCATTTTGATTTACAATTACAATTGTTTCACGAAACAATAATATTCTTTTCTATTGTAGTTGTTAAAATTGAAATTGAACATATAAAAATCCATATTAGTACAAGTGATAAGATTAAGTATCAAATTCGCAAATCAATCACTAGGTACTAATATGGACTGTAATCTTATCATCATCGCTGCACAAACAAACACTTAAATTTAGAGGGCTCATCTTGAAAAACGCTTTCTTGCTGGTGATCCTATCAATACTTATTGCCAGGCATTAGGACGCTCTAGAACTACGATTTATACTGAGAAAGAAAGCGTGGAACAGTGGTTCAAATTAAACAAAACACAAGGCTGTTCTTATGTATATAGCAGATTGCGGTCAGCTTGCCTATAGAAAAGAACCCGCCAAGGTTCTTTCAACACTAAGCAGGTTCTATTGAGCCCTTTTATCTTGGGTTGAAAACGAAAGGTAAGAGTCGATAAATGGTCCTGAGATCGCAGTGGCTGCACACGCCTCACGTAAGTTTTGTTTGTACATGTGAAATGGTGTGTACTAAAACTTTATATAACTACCTTTTTACCAAAGCATTTTTAGGTCTTAAACCAATGGATTTTGCCTTGTTATTCGCCATTCTCATAGAAGCGACACTAACAGGCTAACACAAACGCAAGTTAGGTAAATCATTGATCTGCGTGATGAATCTGTTGCTACCCGAGAAGAGTTTGGTCATTGGGAGCTAGATACGGTCGAGGAATAAAGAATAAAAGCGATGAAGTAATTGTTTCATTGTTAGAACGCAAGTCTGCCTATGTATGTATTACGTTGTCATCCACTAAAGCTGTGGATGTAAAAATGACATTAGAAATTGGTTTGGAGTCTCTGCGTTGCTCACGTATCCATGTTATGTAAAACTATTACGGCTGATACGTGACGCAATGTTGCACGACATAAGTACATTAGAAACAGAGATTTATCTATTTTTCTTTGCTCACCGCACTCGCCTGGAGAACGCGCGGTTCAAATGAACGACATAACGGACTATTACATACTTTTGTCGAAGAACATGAAAGCGCTGTGTCAAGAAGAAACGATTCATGCGGGCGTTACATTGGTAGCAACAATTTACAATAGTGTTGGATTACCAAAACGCCTCAAAGAAGTCTTCATTGAAGAAGTTAATAAAGTTATGGATTTGACAGAGTGATCAATTTCATATTGCAATTTAAAATTCTTTCTATTAATAAAAACAGAATTTTATTTCTACAAAAATGTTTCACGTGAAACACTTTCAAACCTAAGAGAAATTGAGTTAATCAGATCTAATACTATAAATATAATTCTAGAAACCATAGGAGAAATAGTTGTAGAATTACACTAACAGTAAAAATAAAAATATGAAAACAAAAACTTTGGAGAAATAGTCACATATTAGGTTAAAAATGAGTTTATATAAAGTGTATACGAAAACAGATAGTTTAACTAAATTTTTATTGATATGAGATCAGCGTTACTAATTCAAAACACGATAATATCGTAAGTTAGGTTTTATATAAGAGTATAAGAGTATGGAGTGTGTGAGCATAAAACTATAAAATATAAAAATATAAATGTATAAGTGTGTGGGCGTTAGGTGTATAGGGTAATGCAACTCTAACTATGTTTAGTAAAACCTAATAGTTCCAATGCCTAAAATTATAGATTAAAATAACTATTACTATAGTGTGTAAATGAGCTATGCTGTTATAAAACAACATATAGATATAGCTTTAAACTATATCTATATGTACTAAATTATATGAGATACAGGCCTATAAGCTTTGTCGGCTTTCATCATATCTATATACTAGTAACTTGAGTAGTAATTAGATTGATAATCTTTAATATAGTTTAATTGACTATGGATCTAACTATACAAATAATAGTAAGCAAACACGCTCTACGGATACGCAGAGCTTTTTATTTTGAAGAGGCGTTTCCATGCCCATCTATAACAGAATGCTTCCTGCCATCGATAAAGCAGAAGTAAAACGATACGCAGGACTTCGTCACTGAGGATTTCCACAAATTACGTTGACGAAGCATGTAAGAAATCCAGTTATTAGCTACACCTAAAGGTGTATACCAAAGAAATACGATTATGATAAAAACTAAAAACAATTTTGAGTAATACCACTTAAAATTGAAGGTTCTATCATTGAAAAACACTTTGAGAAAAATCACAAAAGTCTATGTACTAGGCGTAACAGTAGGCGAAGATGAAATTCGTAGTGAACAATTGTTTAAACAAGGCAATTATACAGTAGGCTTATTACTTGACGCGGTCGCAACTACAGCAGTAGAGCAGGTAGCGGATCAAGTAAACGAAGTAATCAATACAATCGCTAAGAAACAAGGTTATAAACCAACATGGCGTTTTTAGCCCTGGTTATGGCAACTGGCCATTAAATTCAACCTCAATTAGCTAATATTATTAAAACAGGCTAATCGACACAAGTTACAGAGAACTATTTATTGTTCCACGTAAATGCTAGGACAGCGATTATCGGTTTAATGCCAGCAAATGAAGACCAAAACAAAACGAGGCTGTGCTTGTTCAGCAACAAGACTGCGCATCTCGTAAATTACCTGAAAAAGCAACTCTAACGATGCCAAAAATAAGGCAGAGGAAGATGGTAAAATACCTGCTGATGTATCAGGTATCGCTATGGAAGCCAGTAACAGAATAATGTTTCACGTGAAACGGTTCGAATTTTTAGGATGTTAAAGGAAGATGTTTATGTATATTTTGATGGTGCTATGGGCATCAGTCTGCGCAGCGGCAGGCTTAGAAGAGGACTGTGTCCAGAGCTATTTAATGTAGAGAGACCAGAAGTTGTAAAGAATATTCACGCACAATACTTACAACATGGTAGCGATATAATTACTACCACTTCGGTGCATGTGGTCTAAAATTAGAAGATTACGATTTACAAGATCGAGTAAGAAATTAATATTGCGACCGTGAAAAGGTAGCAAAAAGCTATTGCAGAGGTTAGCCATCTGCGCGTGTAGCTGGTTCTATGGGTCCTACAGGCACTTTCTACAGCCATTAGAACATGACTTTTGATGATATTTATGATACATACCGCGAACAAGCAGATGCATTAATCGAAGGCGGTGCTGATTTTTATTATCATCGAAACTATGATCGTACGAAATGCAGTCGTCTTGCATTATTGGCATCTCTTGACGCGCGTGAAGCACAAGGAAGCGAAGATGTAGCAAATCATCTGTCGGTTTTCTTTCAGTGAAGACAGCCGTACTACTGCAGGTACACCGCCTGCAGTAGCAACTGCTATCGTGGAAGCTATTGTGCTGATATCATCGGTATTAACTGTTCTTTCGGACCTGAACAAATTACACCGCTTATCGAAAGTTGCTAGCGTTACTAATTTGCCAATCGAGTTGCCAACCAAATGCGGGTATGCCTCAACTGATTAATAAACAAAACTGTATTCCCACTCACAGCGAAGAGATGGGCATTGATGCTTCAATCGTTGATGCAGCGAAGCTATGTGGTAGTGTCTTTGCGGTACAACACCAGCTCATATCAATCTATTTTCCGACGCTGTAAGCTACTATACTCTAAGGAGCGTGCTCATATAGAACCTAAAACAATCATTACAAGCCGTACTAGATTGTTAGAATTAGGTCACGCAAAACCACTTATCATTGGTGAACGTATTAACCCAACAGGTCGTAAAAGTTCTAGCCCAAGAATTACGCGATGGTTCTTTCATCCGTGTAAAACGCGATGCGTTAGACCAAGTAGAAGCTGGGTGCAGACATCCTCGACGTAAACACGTTAGTGGCATGGACCAAACGCCATTGATGGAGCGTGCTATCTTGGAATTATCCATGCTCGTTGACTCCATTATCCATCGATTACATTGGATCCAGCGACCACGGAAGTAGCTCTCAAAAACTATCGAGTGCGCCTAATCAACTCGTAAATGGGGGAGGAGGGTCCATCCTCAAGTTGTACTTTGGCTAAACGTTATGGTGCACGTGCCTTGCCAATATCTAGTGGTGATCTTCCTGAAAAAGCAGAGGACCGCGTTGCTTTAGCTGAAAGTATCGTAAATCTAGCGCTTCTGCTATGGCTGTAACATGACTTATTACTTGATCCATTGGATTACCACTTGCCAGCGGTGAAGATGATACGTCAAAACATTGCGTACATTACAGTTATATAAAGAAAATTTGGCTTCCCAACAGTAATGGAAAGCATCAACATTTCGCTGCGGTATGCCATAACGTCCATATTTAAATGGTCAATTCTTAACAATGGCTCTTGCTTGGCTTAGCAACAACACCGATTATGAACCCATTAAATTATCCAGCTAGCTTTTGTATCTAGTACACACGCTATTAGGTTGGGACCAGAGTTCTGCTCAGATCATCAAAGAATATGGCTACGAACAGAATCAAGCGCTCCTGGTAACTCCGTCCGAAAGGTCAGAGAAAAATCCTTCATCGGCAATGATCCATTAGCGAATATTCGCGCTTGTGTGGAACAAGGGAGAAGGAAGCCATCGTCGAACTTGTTAAAAGCCTTAGACGACGGCATGGACCCATTAGATATTACGAGGCTCATCTGAAGCGATGAACGTAGTAGGGGACAAGTTTGGTTCTGGTAAATTATTCTTGCCACAAGTAATGCCTGCTGAAACAATAGCGTCTGCTTTCACCACGATTAAAGAAATTATCCTGCTGGTGAAAGTTTAGATAAAGGTACAGTTGTTGTAGCTACCGTTAAAGGTGACATCCACGATTTGGGTAAAAATATCGTGCTGGCCTTGCTTGAAAACAATGGTTACAAAATCGTCGACCTCGGTAGACGTTGATCCAGAAGTTATCGTTCAGAGCTATTAGGACAACAAAGGCGACTCGTTGGTATCTGTTCCTGATGACTACTACAATGCCTCAAATCGACAATACTGTGCATATCACTCATGAGCAGGCCTCAAAACTAAGATCATGGTTGCTGGCGCCGTAGTATCCCAAGACTACGCAGACCAAGCGGGCGCAGATATATACGCTAAAGATGGTATCGCGACCGTTAACCACGCTAACGATTTCTTTTGAAACTTTAGAAATATTTTTAAATAAAGGGCGCATGATGACATTAAGAGAAACATCAACAAGGAAAGTTCACTATTACAGTTGAATTAGACCCACCGAAAAGTAGTTCTGCAGAAAAGGTTTTTGAACAAAGTGGCCCGTTTGAAAGGGAAGGTTGATGCTATCAACATCGCTGACAGCCCTATGTCTAAAATGCATGAGCCCAATTTCCTTGTCCTACTTGTTACAAACACAACAAAGAGATCGGTACGATTTTCCACCTTACTTGCGTCATGATGTAGCATCATGGTTTTAATCCGAGTTGCTTGGCTATGCACGTTGCAGCGTCGTACAACATTTTAACCCACTGGAGACAAAACCAGACAATGGGGACCATCCATTTTGCACAATCCGTATTCGAAGTAGATTGCATGGGCTTGCTCATGGTCCAAAACATTAAATGAAGGTAAAAGACCTTGCAGGCAATGACTAGATGCACCCAAAGCTTCTACATTGGTGCTACTGGTAATCCTGGTGCTCCAGATTTTAGAAATTGAACGCAAAGTTAGGGCGCCAAAAATCCAAAAATGCGCACTTTTGTTCAAACACAACCGATTTTCGATTTAGAACGCAAAACGTTACATCGACAAAATGTCCGAATTTGATGTGCCTATCATGCTTGGTTTAATTCCATAAAAGCTTCAAAATGGCTACATACCCACCACGAAAAAGTGCCTGGGATCAACCTTACTCAAGAGATTCTAGACCGCGTGAAAAGGGGCAAAAGATAGCGGGTACAGAAATCCCTATCGAAACATTAGAGCAATCATCGCGCAGGCGTACATATGTATGCCTTTTAAACGATATCGATACATTTACATATGCGATGACCACGTATAGTCGTTATAAGATCAACATAGAACACCTTTTCCCACAACCTCATAGTGAGCTAAGTCGATCTGGAAAGAGAGAGAGATGCAAATCCAGCAGTTGCATCCTCTTGTTATTTATATGGACAGTATTTGTTTATATTGGCACAAGCAACTATATTCCTCTTTAAAAGATTACACTAGCGGTTTTGTCTTTAATGTCTTTTGGTTTGCGTGGGTATTGCTTGGGTGTTTTACCTGTTTTCTTGATGTACAGGATAGCTCGTTTATCATCTAAAGGTTGGCAGAGCAACGGTTCGTACTTCTTCAAGCTTAGCTTTTTAGTGTACTGAGCGCCTTATTGGGTTCTCCGCTTCTTCTTCGTAGATAGCGCCTTTTAAAGCCACCATGCTAGCCACCTTCTTTTTACGTAGGGCAGTCCATTCCAGAGACGAGTAAACGTGCCACTGCGACCGCTAGCAATATCAAGCTGTCACGGTAATCTTGATGACTAAGATCCTCAACGCGGCCATGTAAGGTAGTACAATTCGTCAGTTTTCAGCTCATCCATAACAGATTCTAGGAAGGTAAGACGTTTTCAAAGTCAAGAAAGGCGTAACCTTACAGTGGGTCTAGATTGCTCAACGGAATACCAGAGAAACCAGCACCAGTACAGCATCATTGATGATGACATGCTGTTTAATGATATTTGAGTCATAGTGGGAGAGGAGTCGATCATGTGTGCTACAACCTCTTCATATCATGATGCCCGTAAGGTTGAGGTATTTATTTGTTTCAATCATGCGCAGACAATGCACATAAAGTCTTTTGCTTGTTCTTCCGTACAGGGCAGACTAAATTTCATTGCTCCATCATGTTGAAACAAATTCAGACCTCGGTGCAATAGGCACATCGTATTTCTCTTTCATAAGTACTCTAATAGATTATTCGATATTTATATAAGAGCTATCAAAATCTATACAATACAACTCATGTCATATAGCTCATCATATAAATAAATCTACGTAATTAACAATGTAATTAACAATATGTGAAATAGTAAAAATAGTATTTCTAATTTCAAATGCTATAAAATTCAAAAATTTGAGCTATACAGCTCACTTGATCCATTTTATATAAGTTTATATACACTAATAAAAAGACCATATAAGCTAAATATTTAAGTATTATTTCTTTATATTACTGATATTCTCAACCCATTCTCATTTACAAACCAAAATATATGACCTGCATAACACAAAATAAGGTATGGAAGAGATGTTACATCTGCATTATCATTTAAAATAATTAATTGAAAATCGCTCCATCTTTTGACTTATCTTTTGTGTATTTTGTCATATTTCAATGTGTATCAAATTTACTCGTTTATTTCTAATTTATCACCATGAACGTTTTCTTCGTATAACGATTAAATTGTCTATTCCAAATGTACACTTAATGTACTTCTCTAGTGTGCATATTTTAGTCATAGAACAATATGTGTTTTTATAAATATTCCATCACATATACAAACTCTTACTAATGTCGCTCTCTTTTATATAGATAAAAACTTGCTACTACCCTATTTATAGATACACTACGCATTAATAAGAGGTGGTACCCATGAAGACAGACATTTATGTGGATATTATTTAAAATGGAGCTTACATATTATTTGCTCCAGACTATATGAGCGAAGGTCGAGAAATAGATGAACATCAAGAACGTGAAGCTCTATAGTAGAAAAAGCTGAGTTAATCGTAACGATTAGCTAGCTTTTTCGATATATGATTGCTTTATCACAATTATTTACTTCTATTGTATTGTTCTAGTTGGATCAACAGAACAGATACGTCCGCCGGGGATACGCCAGAGATACGGCTTGTGCCGATGGAGTGAGGGCGAATTTTGTTGAGCTTTTGTTGTGCTCAAGGGAAATGCCCCTAATTTCTGTATAATCCTATCTTTGGAAGAATCTTCTAGCTTATGAACCTTATCGACTTGGTCCATTTGTTTTTGATATACCTTCGTGGTAATAGAAATGTCCACAGCTTCTTCTCACGTCAGGTGTATAGCGTTTCAAGCCAAAATGCTTCGGCTACGACAGCACTAGGATAGTTCGTTACGTTTACCAAATCGTGAGCGTGGATGCCCGTTCTGAGTGGTGCTGTACCTAAGCTTTCAGCCAAGGCTTGCGTTTCCTTAGATGGATTTACAGGTGTGTTTCGTCAAAAGCTCCATCGCTTTCTTCGATATTAGCTTTTTGCAGTAAACTTAGCCCAACGATCGTCTCTTTACAAGACCGATTTTCACGACCTTTTTCAGTAAGGCGCATGTCTCGTATTGTCTTGACGAAGCAACAGACTGATATCTCACTACGACTTGTCATCATACGGTACGGTTCATTTGTACCTTTTTGTTACGAGATCATCGATGAGACACCGATATACGCTTTCGGAGCGAGCAAGGATGAAAGGTTCTTTGCCTTCAATCCACAAAGGCGCATTAATACTCTGCCATAAGGCCTTGAGCTCGCTTCTTCATAAAGCTAGATGCACCATTTGCTTGACCAGCAGAGTAAAGGCCTTCAATATGTTTTCACTTTAAGCGCTGGCGTCAATTGCGTTGGGTTCAAGCAATCGTATTCGATAGCGTATGCAGGACGCATGATTTCAACATTTTCAAGACCAGGAATGGTACGAAGGAACGCATATTGTACATCCATAGGAAGGACGTACTCATGCCTTGCAGCATACATTTCGTTTGTACCAGTACCTTCTGGTCTCTACAACAATTGATGATGCGTTCTTTGTCGGCAAAGCGCACTACTTTATCTTCGATAGAAGGGCAGTAACGAGGGCCTACGCCTTCGATTTTACGCGCTGTACATTGGAGCGCGGTGAATATTGCTATGAATAATTTCATGAGTTTTCTCATTAGTATACGTCAACCAACATACGTCTTCGTTACGGTTGATCCACTCGTCCATATAGGAGAAGGAGTGATGGTGAGCATCGCCTGCTTGTTCCACCATGTTTTCAAAGTTAAGGGTGCGTTTATCTACACGGGCTGGCGTACCAGTCTTGAAGCGCATCAACTCAATGCCATTGTCGAGCAAAGATTGAGAGAAATGTTCTGCTACGCGTTGACCATTTGGGCCACCTACGTAGTCGATATCGCCAATGAGGATTTTACCTTTCAAGTAGGTACCTGTACAAAGAACAACAGCCTTAGCGCCATAGAATTCGCCAAGTTCTGTAACAATACCTGTTACCTTACCATCCTCAACCTTAAGCTCTGTTACCATGATTTGCTTAACATTGAGATTCTCTGTATTTTCAATGGTTTGTTTCATCAAATGTTGGTATTTGATTTTTATCAGATTAGCGACGCAAGGAATGCACGGCGTGACCTTTTATCCCATGTTGAGCATACGCATTTGAATAGCCGTAGCATCTATGTTAATACCCATTTGACCGCCCTAAAAAGCGTCAAGTTCATAAACAAGATGGCTTTTTACCAGGACCACCCACGGCGAGGGTTACACGGCATAGCGCAATATTATCTGAAACTGATGGTCGCCATCAACGTGCGATGACCCATGCGGGCGGCGGCAAGCTGCCTCACAACCAGCATGACCACCACCGATGACGATGACATCATAATTATCTACTGTGTACATATCAATTGAATTCCTTATATTTGTTAATACTTATTGTGAAAGTTTTCCCAGACACAGTTCCTCACTGTGAAAATTTTTAAAGTGATGCTTGGGTTTGTCCCAGAGTCCAGGTCGCTCGTTGGGCAGCTTTTCCTTGGAAAATTGCACGCTCGGACCAAAGTGATGTAGTGGCTCCTCGTCGTCGCTAGCGCTCCTCTGCTAGCTCACACCCTACTTTTACTTTACCAAACAAAAACGGCTGAATAGTTCGTCTCATCATGGATTCTCGGATTGTATCGCCCGTGATGTCGCCTAGTAGTTCCCAGGCGTCGCGCAGGTCGGTAGCTACAAAGTCTACTGGCATGCCCATATCGATGGAGTGAGAGGGCTTGTTCGACTTGAGCTCTTTGCTTGTTCCATGAGGCTGATATGGCGCACGTTACTGATCATGGCGCTGTTGTCTTGTTTTACGCGACCGCCGTAGACGAGTTCTTGCACCCATTTGGAGAGAACTGCAGAGCCTTCGCCTCTTTGGCACTGATGCGTTCAATAGCTGTAAAAAGTACCGTGTTCTTTTAATATTTTCGTCTGTAACGACTTATGCCACATCGGACTTATTGAGAGTACTGATATTCAAACCGCTGACAGAGGTCAAAAATTTCGATTTCTTCGGAGTTAATGGAGTAGACCGTCGATAACGCAGAGCACGATATCTGCTTTGTTGATATAATCACGGCACGCTCCACACCGAGGGCTTCCACCGTATCTTGTGTGTCTCGAATACCTGCCGTATCGATGAGGCGCAGAGATGCCTTCTACGGTCATATATTCTTCAATACTATCCCGCGTCGTCCCCGGAATATCCGTTACAATAGCGCGGTTTTCACAAAGAGAGGCGTCTCATAAGGCCTCGATTTACCTGCATTTGGAGCGGCCTACAATAACTGTCGTAATACCGTCGCGAATAAGGCGTCCGTATTCGCTGTGGATAAAAGTTCATCCATAGCTTTCAAAATAGGCTGCAATTGATCGCGAACCTCTTGGCTCGTTACGTCCTCAATATCCTCCTCTGGATAATCGATAGTTACCTCTAAATGAGCAATCATAGCGATGAGCTGTTCACGCACATCTTTTTGGACAAAGGACGAAACTGTGCCGTCCAGCTGCGATACAGCGAGGAGAGGAGTCCTCTGTTTTTCGCTTCATTAATATCACGATCGCCTCCGCTTGGGTGAGGGTCGATACGTCCGTTCATAAAGGCACGCTTCGTAAATTCGCCGGCCTCTGCCATGCGCACATCGTGATTTAGCGAGCAATTTCAAGATTTGTCGAACCGGCACAATACCGCCGTGACACTGAATTTCTACCACATCTTCTGCCGTGTAGGAATGAGGCCTTTCATTAATAACACAAGAACCTCGTCGATGGTCTTATTCGTTGCTGGATCCACAATGGTCCCGTATTGAATCGTTCTATTTTGGCGGTCCATCAAAGGAACGGTGCCAGCGCTCTGAACAGGCTATTTACATAGGAAAACTATCCTTGCCGCTAACACGAATAATACCAACCCCGCCTGATGCCGAAGCGGCGTCGCCCATGCTATTGTATCATCTATATACATAAAATCTCCGTATTTCGATAATCTATTATGCATTTCATAAGACATATGAAATCAAGATTCATCGTTTTGATTTACTGCTACAATATATGCTTTTTGGATAGTCAATATTTTATGTCTTCGCCTGTGAAAGTTAAACTAAACCAATCTTACCCGCGGAAGATTAACCTAGGTTAGCTTTCACCATAACCTAAAAGAATACAGTGAAAATGCACTTCAAATAACTGAAAACCCAGTTACTCGAAAGTCGCATCACTATATTATTTTTGTAAGAAATCACAACGTGACGGAACGGTTCGTCCCTTCGCTAGTTCGTTACAATATGTTTGTCCCCTTGAAGGGCAGTGGAATGATTTTACGTTCAAAAGCATTCATCGGTTCTAAGGAAACCTTTTGACGGTTGCGTTTTACCTTAGAAGCCAAGCGTTTCGCGAGATTCACCAATGTTTCTTCTCGGCGAGAACGGTAATTTTCCACATCCACAACGATGGCAGTGGCCGGATACATCCTTGTGAGCCACGAGATTAGTTAAGCATTGGATAGCATCCAATGTTTGACCATGTTTGCCGATCAAAAATACCTAGCTCTTCGCCGCTACTTGGAATGTAATTTTTATCTTTCGTCATCATCGATAACTACTGTGAGGCCCATTTGAGTAAACATATCATCGAGGAATTGTTTACCTTTTTCAGCAATTTCTTGTTGATCTTCTTTTGAAAGTTCCTTTTTAGAAGGTTTTTCTTCTACTTCGTCATCAAAAGTTTCCACAGTTGCTGTTTCTTGCACTTCTGTTTCAGTCGTTGCAACCGGCTTGGAAGCAACAGCTACAGATTGTTCTTCTGCTTGAGCTACTTCTTCCATAGTAGCAGTTTTTGCCATAGATGTGATGAATAAGCGCACAACTGCTGGTTTACGACCAATGCCCAAGAAGCCATTAGAAGGTTGTTCTAAAACCTTAGTTTTCAACTAATTCTTGGCCATCTACAGCCAATTGAGCTACACCTTTGGCAATAGCATCTTCAATGGTTTTAGCAGATACATCGATAAATTCTCATAGTGTCTCCTATTTTTAGCTTCTAAGCCTTTGTAAATGAAATGTTGTTGCACAAATTGGAACACATTGGATACGATCCAGTAAATAACTAAGCCAGAAGGGAAGTTATGGAGATGTAACCAATGAATAGAGGCATAAAGATTGTCATCATCTTTGTTGTTTAGCGTAAAGCACCAGTTGCACCGCTACCAGTTTGTTTAGACATAATCCAAGTGGACGCTGCACTCAATACTGGCAAAATGTACATTGATCTGGTTCGCCAAGGCTAGAAGCTACAGAGTGTACATAGTTTTGATCGTATGGATAGCCTTGTAAAGCGTGAGAAGATGGCGATCAAGAATGGCATTTGCACCAATAAAGTGCAAGCTGACCAGCTAGTGGATTAACGCCCATTTCTTTGTACTAATGCACCATTTCCGCTTGCAATCTTGCAGGATCGTTTTTGTATTTATTCTGCAATTCTTGCATGCGAGGCTGTAACTCTTGCATAGCCTTCATGGATTTAATTTGTTTAACAGTAAGTGGTGCTAAATCGCCTTTAATAAAGATTGTTAAAAGGATAATAGCTACACTGTAGCTTGGATAACCTACCATTTGAGTGAATTGGAACGCGTAGTTACCAAAGAACTCATTAAATCAACGATAGGTTGGAATACACTACTTAAAAATTCCATTGTTTCTCCTTTTTCATACAGTCCGAAACCGTCCTTTGCGTATCTATATATCGTTATGGTATGGTCTAAATTTCATCCATACAGATGCTCAGGTATTTCCAAATCTGTGCTAAATGCGTAATGATGAAAGTTGCTTTCACACAACACATAACCAGCCTAAGCCCGTGGGTTAGGGGAACTGGATCATAGCCACCCTTATGGAAAGGATGACAGAAGAATGCGTTTTAAACCCATCCAGCTACCTTTCAAGGACCATATTTTTTCGATGGCCTGCAGAGTATATGTGAACATGTCGGATAATAACGGCAACATCCAGGTTTTAAAGGGAGATATGGCATGCTGATAGAACCCTAATTAAAAAGTCGTAAAAGCATTGTTATATAGCGTTTCAGAAATCTTCATAGACACAAAAAGGACCAAAGCCTTCTAACTTGTGGTCCTATTTATCATTTTGTATCAACAATTTGCTTTTTCACAAAAGATACAAAAATTTCCTTTTCCGCTCGGTGGTAGCGTTTTTCAGAGGGCCAGCGTCCAATAATTACGATATGATATCCTTTCGCGAATGGAATGTTGATTGAGGCGATACATCCCTTTCATAAGGCGTCTAGCTCGTTGTGCCCACTCGCACAACCAACCTTTTGCCTGTTCACAAAACCAATGCGAGTAGATTGCTTTCGCCACGGGCATACGATAAAAGTACACATACGGCCTACTTCGTATTTACCATGCTTATATACAAGGCGATATTCATTATTGTGCGTCAGTCGTCTTGCTTTATCGAGGCAATAATCCACATGCATTGTCCTTAAGTCCTAAGAATAGAAAAACTGGCGGCTAAGTTTTTCTCCTGCCTAACAGCTATTATATTATGCAGATAAGCGCTTTTTCTGCCTTTTTGCACGTCTTCTTTTTAAAAACGGACAGCCACCGATAGTTTTCATGCGTTCACGGAAACCATGGGTACAGTTTTTTCTCCAAAGAGTATTTGGTTGTAAGTACGTTTCATTAGTAAAACACCTCCTCGTCATTTTTGTATTGTTTTGCTTATACCCATAACAGGGTAATTATAGAGTTAAAACGTAAATTTGTCAATATAATAAAGGCATTCTGCTTGTGAGTTCTTGTGTTCTATAATAATTCTATCACACATTTCATCCAATAATTGATGTTACGTTTTCGAGGGGAGGAATATAGGGCTCCTTTCATCGCTCCATGACGACGTAAAGTCGCTCAAAGGACCCTATATTCCTCCTAAAATAAACTCTAATGTCAACTACACACCACTACACGATGTAAACGTAACATCAATTTACAGCAACACAAGAACTCACATTCTAATCTTTTTATAAGACAAATTTACCTTTTTGATCTCCTAGTTAGAAAGAGGGAAGAATAGATGGTTTTCTCCTCCATACGACACGTAAGTCGGTCAAAAATCACATCTATTCCTGCTCCCAACACATTCTAATGACTACTATAACACCTACCACCAGTATAAAAAGTAGTATCAGTTTTTATAGCAAATCTAAAAAGTCTTTCAGAATACGGATCTAAGATTTAACAATCTTACCTTTTATCCTCTTGAAGGGAAAAAGAAAATTGATGTTACGTTTCCAGGGAGGAATATAGGGCTCCTTCATCGCTCCATACGACACGTAAAGTCGCTCAAAAGGACCCTATATTCCCTCCCCTGAGTAAAAACCCTAATGTCAACTTACACACCACTACACGATGTAAACGTAACATCAATTTACAGCAATACAGAACTCACATTCTAATCTTTTTATATAAGACAAAATTACCTTTTTATCTCTAGCTAGAGAGAGGAGGAATAGTGGTTTTTCCCTTTTCCTCTAAGTCATATGAAAATTACAATTTGTTTTATGAACAGAAGTTTATTGTTTAGATAACGATGACTGGATAATTTTTAGATTACTTTTCCAGTTATTATTTATTAACATGATTATCTATTAGTGTAGAGAAAGTTGATACTATTTTTAAGCGACTTACGTTAGAATGGAGCGAGAAAATTAGTATCAATCCTTCCTAAAAAGTAATCTAGAAAACAAATATAAAATAGATGGATAAAAATTAGATTTATAACTCATCGTTACTTAGTTAAAAATGGTTCTTATATAAATTGTAATTCCATAAAAAGTAGTTTCACTTCCTATCAAAAAGTAATAGATATGACCCAAGAAAATTTAAAATATACATTATAAACAGTTTATAAAAGTTATCCACAGATTGAATGACAAATTACTTATTTTTGGTACAATCATAACTGAAATTAGGAAAAAGTATATATTTTTTATAAGTTTTTTGTTGGATAATTTTTAAAGTTATCCACATTTTTCTCTTTGACCTGTGTAATCTATAAAGTCAGTTATTATCTGGTTGGAAGAGAATTTATTTTCACTTATTCACAGGTTGTGCACAGGTTATTCACAGGAATAATATGGTTTTCACAGCTTTTACAATAGTTATACACTATTCCTAAAGTTATGCACATTTATCGTAATAGTTATACACAAGAGGCACGTCATGCAATCATTTGATTTGAATAATATATGGGAACATATATTGCAAGAGGCGAAAAAGAACATGCAACATTTGCCTGACGCATTGTACTTGCGCGTTACGTCATCGTTGATTCCCATGTCTCTCGACAGTCATTCGATCCATATTGGGGTCATGCAAACATTCGTTAAAAACTTAATCGATCAGCAGCCGCAGATTAGCAAGGCTTTGCAGGATGCTATTACTACGGTTATCGGTTCCCATCGGGATATGGTGTTAGTTGATTTCAATCAAGAGAGTGTAGATACTACCTTTGTTGATGAAAGTCTCATCGATGATGCACCTGTAGTGGCTCCACCGATGCCATTACCTCCAGTAGTAGAGGAAAAATCGCATCAAGATGAATTCTACAAACCCGTTTATCAAGAGCCTGTCTATATCGATCGCGCACCAGCGCCTGTAGATATTCCAGATGAGCCAATGGTAGCGCCTAGTAAAACAGTTGAAACTACAACACCTACATTACAATCTGATAATGTACCTGTAGATTTATCCTTATCTAACCTAAATCCAGCGTATCGCTTTCGATAATTACGTAACAGGCAACGCGAACCGCATTCCTTTTGGGGCGGCTCAAAATGTAGCTGAGTTCCCAGGTGGCGACTATAATCCGCTCTTTATCTACGGCCCGTCAGGCCTCGGTAAAACGCATTTGATGCATGCCATCGGCAATGCCATCAAGGAAAATCATCCACACATGAAGGTTATGTCCATTACGAGCGAAAAACTTTATGAACATTTTCGTCGAAACATTGCGGCGTAACCAAGGTAAATTATTCCGCAACACGTTCCGCAATATAGACGTACTCATGATTGACGATATTCAGTTCCTTGAAAGTCGTGAAAGTACGAAAACCGAGCTATTTAATACGTTCAATGAGTTATTAAATAACAACAAACAAATTGTCCTTACGTCCGATACGATGCCAAACGATATGGAGCAATTCGAAGACCGTCTCCGTTCTCGTTTCCAAGCTGGCTACATTGCAACAATGGAAAATCCAGATTTAGAAACGCGCATCGCCATCTTTAGATCCTTACTCGAAAGAGAATATAAGAAAAACCGCGTTATCCGCATTGATAACGACTCCATCAACTACGTGGCACTACAATTCAGCGAAAACGTCCGCGTGTTGCAAGGTGCTTTTACAAAACTCATCGGTACCGCATCCATCGACCAACGTCTAGAATCTATCGACCTAGAATATACAAAACAAGCCTTGGCTGGCCTCGTTCACACAGAAGAAGTGAACATGGTTAATATTGAAAGCATCCAAAATTTTGTAAGTTCTTATTTCAATATTAAAAAGCAAGACTTGCTCGGCAAAAAGCGGAAGGCTCAATTCGCATTCCCACGGCAAATTGCCATGTATCTATGTCGCGATATGATCAATGAAAGTTATCCGCAAATCGCAGCTGCTTTTTCTCGTGACCATACCACAATTCTCCATGCGTACGATAAAATTACGAAGGAAATTGAAAGAAACGAAGAAACTAAACGCATAGTAGCAGAAATTAAACAGAAATTAACAACCTGTGGATAACTCTGTGGATATATAGTGCATAACTTTGTGGATATCCAAAAACTCGCACTTACCTGTGAATATGTGGATAAGTAGGTACAAACTATCAACATGTTTATACACAACCCAAAAATCACACAGCTAGTGGCCCCAATTCACTTTTACACATATGAACAGTCCCCTACTATTACTACTACTAAAACTAACAAACAATCAAAAACTAGTAGAAACAGATCTATCGCAGAATATCTATAGAGCATCTACGATAGCAAACATAGAATATTACAAACAAACATACAAATCATAAAGGAGTTATAAATGCATATTACATTTCCCAAAAAGCAAATCTCCAAAAAGCAATCAACGTATTGCAAAAGGTATCTCAAAATAAAAACAAGCTCCAACTTTACAGGTGCTATCTACATGACAACAAAAATGGTCAGTAGAATTACAAGGTAACGATTTTGAACTAGGGTATTCGTTTAACCATCGACGGCGACATTAAAGAACCTGGCACATTAGTAGTTGGTTCCCGTTATTTCCAAGAGTTAATCCGCAAATTACCTAGGCGATACTATCGAACTTTACAAACCAGAGGATGGGAATTCTTTAACAATCACATCTGGTTCTTCCGAATTCAACCTCGTAACTTTACATCCAGATGATTTCTCATTGGTTGAACAAATTCACGACCAAGATCATGTAAACATCGATAGCTTTAGCTATGAAAAGAACTCATCGATTTAACAAACTACGCATGCTGCAACAGACGAAGATCGTCCTGTATTTACTGGTGCTCTTCTTGAAATTAAAGAAAACGAAGTCACTATGGTTGCTACTGATACACATCGCATGGCTGTTAAGAAAATTACTATCGATGAACCAGCAACTACACCAATGCGCGCTATCATTCCTACAAAAACGTTGGCTGAAGTATCTCGTTTGTTACCAACAGATAATCCAGCGATGATCAACATCATTTGGAACCGCACACAAATCGTTTTCAACTTTGAATCGATTTACATCATTTTCTCGTTTAATTGAAGGCACATATCCTGAATATGAAAAGGTTATTCTTCCCAATTCGACTCTAGCGCTGTTATCGACCGCCGCGAATTCGCTGGTGCTGTTGACCGCGTATCCTTATTAGCTAAAGACATCAGCTATAACGTAATTCGTTATGATTGGTCTGAAAGTAATGTAACATTGTCTACTCAAAATACTGAAATCGGTATGGCAAAAGAAGACGTAACTGTTGAATTTAAAGGTACACTTTTACAATCTCCTTCAACGGTCGCTACATCTCCGATATCTTGCGCCATAGCACAGGCGACAACATTCACCTGTTCTCAAAAACAAAAATGGTCCTGTTGTCATTCGTCAAGACAATAATCCGAACTATACATACGTAGTAACACCAGTTCGTACGAATGCTTAAAGTAGGGCAGTAGTCAATGGAGGAGCTTGCGACGACAGGGACACTGCATCACTTTGTTCGAACGTAAAATTTTTCTGGTCTACACCGTAGCCTAAAGAAAAATTCACAGTGAGGAACATACTCTGGTACTAAATAATTAATAATGTTAAAGATAGTCTGTTATTAGTTTATTGATAAAAATATCAGAATTCTGTATATCTCACTGAATTAATATACATATTTTTATTAGGTAATGATGATTAAAAGTCATCGTTACCTAATTCCTCATATAGTTATAAATTGTCCACTATAGGGAGGACGTTATGAAAGAGCAACAGCAGGTACCCATTCATACGGAGTACATTCAAATTGATCAGTTGTTGAAGTTAGAAGGCATTATTGAAACAGGGTGGTCAAATTAAATCCTTTATCGATGAAGGCATCCTTACTTTTAAATGGTCAAGTTGTGACAGAAAAGCGCAAAGAAGTGTCGCGTTGGGGACGTGATTTCTTGCGAAGGTCTCGATGTAGATCTCGTAATTACTCAAGAGGAGGCATAATCGGTGAGAATTGACTCACTGCAATTATTCCAGTTTCGTAATTATAAGGATGTACACGATTCAGTTTAATCCGGAGATTATCGTTTTGCACGGTACCAATGGGAGCTGGTAAGACGAATATCCTCGAATCCATTTATGTAGGGGACCATTGGTAAAAGCCATCGGACCAACGATACATCGGATATGCTCATGTTCAATGCTGATGAAGCAGGCATTGTCGTTAAGTTTGAGAAAAAGGATACGCCTCAAAAGGTAAATATTAAGTTATTCCGCCAAGGTCCTAAGGATATTCGGTTAAACGATACTAAAATATCGCAAAAGGAACTGATTGGTACATTAAATACAGTTATCTTCTGTCCAGAGGATTTACAGCTCATTAAAGGTACTCCATCGGGGCGTAGACGTTTTCTCGATATGGAAATCTCTCAGACGAGTGCTACCTACTATCATCAGTTGATGCAGTATAATCGGCTATTACAGCAACGAAATGCAGTCCTTAAGGAATATAGAGGAAAGAACAACATTCCTCTTGAAGAATGGGATTTACAGTTAGCTGACATGGCGAGCTTTATCGTAAAGAAACGGTTAGAGAGCTTGAAGAAAATTAACCTTCTTATCGATTTGATGAATCGTAAATTGACGGGTGGTCTCGAGAATTTAACCATCGGTTATGAACAGCCTTACATGGAGAATGGTTCCTTAGAATATACAAAGGAAGGCTTTTACGAGCGCATTAAAGCAGCGTTGCCCCAGGATCGTCATCGATTAACGACCAGCGTAGGTCCTCATCGCGATGATTTACGATTCTTTTCCGATGCGATGGATTTAAAGAAATTTGGATCCCAAGGGGACAACGAACAGCTGTACTATCCTTAAAGTTGAGTGAGCTTGAGTTTATCAAGTCCGAGGTTGGGGAATATCCAGTTCTTTTATTAGATGATGTATTGAGCGAACTTGATGAATCGAGACGAGCGAATTTATTGCAGTTTATTCATAAACGCATTCAAACATTTATTACTACTACAGATATTCACGATTTTTAAAGATTTGAAATCGGTTCAATTTATTTCTTGTGAAGGGTAAGGTTCAGTATGGACAGCCTTGATCTTTGTTTACCAAAAGGCCTTAGCAGAACTGAATTTACTGGAACAATATAAATTAAATACCCTCGTTCACAAGTGGCGTCATGTAGTGGGCGATGTCATTGCAGACCATACGCAAAATTGTGTCTATCAAGCCTCCAGATATGGTGATTAGCGCAGATAATTCCATGTGGATGCAGGAACTACAGATGCAAAACAGCGTATTATCGAGGCGATTAACAAGTATTACCGCCAAGAAGTGATCACAGATATTCGCTTTATTATGAAACGTCAGAGCTATGTGAAAGCAGACACCAATACGTCTATATCTCTTCCTGACAAAAATAGGGGAATCTAAAAAGATTAATTTTTGCAGACATCGTGCTTTCAAAAAGAAGACGTAGACGCCATCGATAAATCGTTAGAAAAAACAGATAACGAAGAATTACAGCTCGCTTTCAGAAAAGTACAAATTACAGCTCGAAAGCGTGAAATCTATTTAGAGCAAGCATGGGTATCATCGTTGTAAGCGATGTGGCATGCATATGGAATCTAAAAAGAAATCTGTCCCGACTCTGTGAATACGAATTGCATCGCGCTCATATTAAGGACATTAAGGCAGTTATTAGAAAGTATCCGTACTTTAAATATAGCGACTGTCAGCAGTTTATACAGTGTACCTTCCCAGACTTTTGCAGAAGCTATGAGGGAATCTATATACTTTTTACTTAGATAAAATTTATAAAGGGTCCATCAATCGTCGTCATATGTATATGGTGGCTATGCTCATCACTCATAAGAAGCCTGATGAGTTGACGGATCAGCACGTTATTAATTTGTGCAACAAATATCGATCAAAGTTCCTTGCTGAAGAGGAACAGCGCAAAATTGATTCATTAAATGGGACATTAGAAAAGTAGAGGAGGCATTCCTATGTACGTTCATATTGGGGATACTGTTTCCGTGCCTATCGAATCCATCATTACTATGGTGCATGCCTAGGGCGGAAAGTCCCATAAAAGTCCTATTCATCACTATGAAAGCTTAGAGTATATCGCCATGGTGCCAGAGGAGCAAATCAAGACCTATGTGGTCACTGATGATTGCGTTTACGGATCTGGTATTAGTATTAAGACTTTAATGAGGCGAATTGATGAATTTTATAGTATAATAAAGAGATAAAGTTTAATCCTGTACATGTGTTGTCATACAAATTCTAGTATGTACAGTGAGATAGATTGTTAGGAGGAGTTTGTTTCATGCCTGAACAAAATTATGGCGCTCAGAATATTCAGGTTCTTGAGGGTCTCGACGCGGTGCGTAAACGCCCGGGATGTACATTGGTAGTACGTCTGCCCGCGGTTTGCATCACCTCGTATACGAAGTTGTAGATAACTCTGTAGACGAAGCGCTTGCTGGTTACGCTACACACATCGAAGTGTCCATCAATCCAGATAACAGTATTACTGTTGTCGATGATGGCCGTGGTATCCCAACAGGGATGCATGAATCTGGTATGTCTGCGGTAGAGTTAGTATTAACTAAATTGCATGCCGGTGGTAAATTCGGCGGTGGCGGCTACAAGGTATCTGGTGGTCTTCACGGCGTAGGTATTTCCGTAGTAAATGCGTTGAGCGAATGGACTAAGGTTCAAGTAGCTCAAAATGGTATCGTTCAAGAAATTTCTTTTGCTCGTGGTCACAAGACTTCTGAGTTGCACGAAATTGGTAAAGCAGAAGGTACTGGTACTACTGTTATCTTCAAGCCAGATGCTGAGATCTTTGAAACTACAGTATTCAGCTTTGATACGTTGAAAATGCGTTTACAAGAATTGGCATTCCTTAACAAAGGCCTTCGCATTACATTGAGCGATTTGCGCCAAGAGGAACCTCGTGTTGAAAGCTTCCACTACGAAGGTGGTTTGAGTTCTTTCATCACATTCTTGAACGAAAATAAAGAAGTTGTTAATCCAACTGTTATCAACATCGAAAATACAAAAGATGATGTAGTAGTAGATGTAGCTTTGCAATATAACGATAGTTACAGCGAAAACTTGTTGTCCTTCGTAAATAACATCAACACTATTGACGGTGGTACTCACCTTTCTGGTTTCCGTGCTCGCTTTAACTCGTACCCTCAATGATTATGGCCGTAAAGCTGGTTTGATTACGGAAAATGAGTCCAACCTTTCCGGTGAAGACGTACGTGAAGGTTTGACAGCTGTTGTTTCTGTAAAAGTATTGGAACCTCAATTTGAAGGCCAAACAAAAACTAAACTTGGCAATAGCGAAGTTAAAGGTATTACAGATGTTATCGTATCTGATGGTCTTAAAACATTCTTTGAAGAACATCCGCAAGATGCGAAGAAAATCATCGAAAAAGCAACAATGGCTAGCCGTGCTCGTGAGGCGGCTCGTAAAGCCCGCGACTTAACTCGTCGTAAAAATGCTTTGGAAATTTCCAGCCTTCCTGGTAAATTGGCAGATTGCTCCGAAAAAGATACATCTATGACTGAAATTTATCTAGTCGAAGGTGACTCTGCGGGCGGTTCTGCAAAACAAGGTCGCGACCGTCGTTACCAAGCGATTTTGCCGTTGCGCGGTAAAATCCTTAACGTAGAAAAAGCACGCCTTGATAAGATTTTGGCGAATAACGAAATTCGCTCCATGATTACCGCTTTCGGTACTGGCATTGGGGAAGAATTTGATATTACTAAATCCCTGTTATAACAAGATTATCATTATGACTGATGCGGATGTTGATGGCGCTCATATCCGTACCTTGTTATTAACATTCTTCTACCGCTATATGAAACCATTGGTGGAAGAAGGCCATATTTACATTGCTCAACCTCCTTTGTACCAAATCAAGAAGGGTAAATCCCAATGGTATGTATACTCTGATGCGGAATTAACTGCTAAGCTTGATGAAGTAGGCCGTGATGGTATCACTATCCAACGTTACAAAGGTTTAGGTGAAATGAACCCTGAACAATTATGGAAACTACAATGAACCCTGAAAATCGTACGATTTTACAAGTTAGCTAGAAGATTCCATCGAAGCTGATAAAATCTTTACTAGTTCTCATGGGCGATAGGTAGAACCTCGTCGTAAATTTATTGAAGATAACGCAAAAAATACGTGCGTAATCTAGATTTGTAAGAGGTGTACCATGGCTGATAATCAAAAATAATAACGTAGAGTTTACGTCTCAACAAATGATCAACATCTAAAACGTACCTGAAAAGCGCGTCATATGAATATGATCGCTCTTGGCAGTGCTATCGGTACTAGCTTATTCGTTGCCGGTGGTGAAGTAGTAAGTACTGCAGGCCCTGGTGGTGTGCTTGTAGCTACGGCCTCATCGGTCATTATGGTGTACTTCCTCATGACTTCTTGGGGAAATGGCTACTACTCACCGATTCCTGGTTCCTTTCGGGACTTATGCAAAAACGCTATGTAGACCCTGCCTTTGGTTTTTGCCTTAGGTTGGAACTACTGGTTTAACTGGGCTATTACCTTGTCTGCTGAAGTATTAGCAGGGGCGCTCATCATGAAATATTGGTTCCCTGAGTGCCCTGCCATCGTATGGTCTGCTCTGTTCTTGCTCATTCTATTCGGCTTGAACTATTTATCGACTCGTTCCTTTGGTGAAAGTGAATATATTCTCTCAGCATCAAGGTTATTACTGTATTCGTATTCCTATTCTGTGGATCCATGCTCATCTTTTGGCATTGGTGACACATCTCCAGCTTTACGAACTGGACAATAGGGAAGCGCTATTCGTAGGTGGTTTGGTTCTATCCCTGCCATCTTCATGGTAGCTGGTTTCTCCTTCCAAGGTACTGAGCTTATTGGCGTAGCGACTGGTGAAGCAGAAGACCCTGAAAAGAACGTGCCAAAAGCGATTAACTCTATCTTCTGGCGTATTCTATTGTTCTATATCGGTGCTTTTCACAGTTATCGGTTTCTTAATTCCGTACACTGATCCAAATCTTTTGAATGCTAGTGTGGAAAAACGTTTCTATTTCTCCATTTACACTCGTATTTGACCGCTTTGGTTTTGCCTTTTGCCGCTAACTTCATCAATGCTATCATTTTAACGGCAGTACTCAGTGCTGGTAACTCTGGTCTGTATTCTTCTACGCGTAGCTATACGCACTGCATAGAAGGCCAAGCACCTCAAATCTTCGCTAAGCTTTAATAGCCGTGGCGTTCCAGTGCCAGCGTTAATCTTTAACTAACAGCAATCGGTTTATTTGCATTCCTACAAGCTTCATCGGCGAAGGTACTGCATATACTTGGATTGTTAATATCTCTGGTCTTTGGGACTTTCATCGCATGGGTTGGTATCGCTGTATCTCACTATCGTTTCCGTCGTGCTTTCATTGCACAAGGCAGAGATCTATGAATTGCCTTACAAAGCATGGTTATTCCCAGTAGGTCCAATCTTGGCGTTCATTCTTTGCGTCATCATCATCGCTGGTCAAAACTACTCCGCTTTCACAGGCGAAACAATCGACTGGTATGGCGTATCCGTTGCGTATATTGGCTTGCCAATCTTCTTTGCAGTTTACCTAGGTTACAAATATATCAACAAAACTAAAGTTGTGCCGTTGAAAGAAGTTAACTTAGACCGCGACTTTGATAGATAATGAGGAGAGAATTATGATTATTACAACAACTTTTCATATTGAAAACAAACCTGTACAAGAGTACAAAGGTATTGTATTTGGTGAAGTAGTAGAAGGGTCGTAACTGTTAAAGATTTCATGTCTGGTATTCGTGACATCGTAGGTGGTCGTAGTGGCACTATGAAGATTCTTTGATGAGTGCATCGCAAGCAGCTCTCGATGAAATGTCTCAACGCGCTTCTAAATTGAGTGCTAATGCTATTATTGGTGTATCCTTCCAATATAGCACTGTAGGTGCACAAAACGGCATGCTCATGATTACATGCAATGGTACAGCTGTAGTAGTTTAATAGATGGTAGACTACGTTAGATATAACTGTTAATATAATCCCTAAGGGAAATAAGTAAGTTGCAATGTATTCTCAGGATTAAAAACAGCAGGCTTTAGTCCCTGCTGTTTTTATGTTACTTTATTTATAATTAAATCCCTAATCAATGTGTAAAAGCGATATAGCTTTTTACAAAGATTAGGGATTTTTACTAGGAAATAAAGTTCTAGTACATATTAGATTTTACAAATGTAGGGTATATTTGTAATTATTTTTATCTTATACCAGCTTGCGTACATGACTGGTAGTACGATAAGTGTTAGTACCGTTGCCACTAATAGGCAGCCGCTAAAGGCGATGGCTAGTGGGCTCCAGAATACAGAGCCCATGAGAGGAATCATGCCTAAAAATCGCCGTGAGAGCGGTGAGCATGATTGGGCGGAAACGAAGTGTGGAGTTGATAATCGCTTCACGAGGTTTTTGGCCTTCTGCCTTGTGGATTTCGATTTGGTCTAACAAGATAATGGAGTTACGAATGATCATACCCGATAGGGCGATGATACCTAGATATGGCCATAAAGCCTCAACGGTGTTCTCGTAATATTCAGTGCTAATACGACACCGATGAGGCCTAGTGGGGCTGTGAGTAAAGCCATTATCATGAGGGCGATACGCTTCAATTGGAACATGAGGATTGTCATGATCACAAAGATCATAATTGGCATTGGTTTTAATAATCTTTGTACTGCTGTTACGCTATTTTTCAGCAGACACCGTCTCAGCTCAATGGTATAGCCTGTAGGCAAGGAATCGCGAATGTCTTGTAAGGATTTTATAAACCTCTTTCGTTTTCGCATTGCCCTAAGACGCCAGGTTTTACATTAGCATACACACTGATGGTAGGCATCATGTTACGGTGCCAAATAATACCATCCTCTTGGGTCATGGTAATGGTCGCAATTTGGTTAAGTGGCACGTAGGAACCGTTGCCTGTTTGAATTGGTAAGGACGAAAGAGCACTCTAAATTGTGCTGTTCGTTGCCGCCTAAACGGAAGGTAACAGGAATGGTTTGATTGCCTTCGTAATATTCACCCTGATTTTGTACCAGATAATAGACTTTGTAAGTGTAAGGATACAGCGTAGCTATCGATACCCTAGTAGGCGTGCCTTGTTTGGATCGATGTGAATATTGGCTACTGGTTCCGTATCTGGCCAGTCAAATGCAATATTTGAGTAAATCCTTGTCGCCTTGCATTTTAGCTTTTACTTGATTTTGCAATGTCTTTTACCACCTTTTGATCAGGACCTGCTACGCGGAGCATAACAGGATACTTAGATGGAGGCCCTGATTTGGACAAACTGAGCATTTACAAGAGCTGATGGGAATTCTGTATTTAAAGTAAGACGTTAACTCATTATACAGTTTATCTCGGTCCTCTAAGGATTTTTGTAACGATTACATATTGTAAGAAATTGTTGCGTTGCAATTCAGGTTCCAAGGTGAGGACAAAACGAGGTGAACCTTGTCCAATATTGGATGAGAACGTTGCAATGCGTTCGTCCCTGCAAATATTCATCAATGATCTTTGCTTGGTTAGCGGTGTACTCAATGGATGAACTTTTGAGGAACTGCATGGACACGATGATTTCATTACGCGTTGATGACGGGAAGAAATTCCTGTTTGATCAATGGTAGTGAAAGTAGAGATAATACAGAATATGATTAAAGTAGATGAGTAATACTGCTTATGATGTCCTAGTGCCCAATGTAAAAGCTTTTCAAACTTTGTATAGAACGTAACGCTTAGCTTGTGCATGATATGGTCTCGTTTAGTCCATTCTGATTCAGGTTTTGGTTCTTTATTTTCGATGATTTTATAACCGAGAACAGGGCTGACGAGAACAGAAGCAAACCATGATAGGATGAGAGCCATAAATACAACGATGGATAGAGATTTTGTAAATTCTGCTACCATCCCTTCTGCTAGTGCTAATGGCAAGAAGCCTGCACAGGTAATAAGCGTACCAGATAGCATAGGGAACGCCGTCGATTGGTAAGCAAAGGTGGCCGCTTTAAAGTGTCCCCAACCTTCTTCGAGTTTAACGCTCATCATTTCTACAACGATAATGGCGTCGTCTACGAGTAGGCCCAGTGCAAGATGAGGGCACCTAGGCTAACCTTGTGTAAGTAAATACCGTTTTCATACATCAAGATGAACGTCGTAGACACAACGACTGGAATGGTGAGGGCTACTACGACACCTGTTCGCAAGCCAAGGGATGCAAAGCTTACGAGCAATACGATGGCGATGGCTTCAAATAAGGATTGAGAGAAATCGCCGATGGATTCTTTAACGATATGCGGCTGATTTGAAACTTGGTTGAGCTCAAGACCGGCCGGTATGGTTTTCTTTAATTCAGCTAGCTTCTTGTCGATAGCTCGCCAAATTCGATATTATTGCCCCCTGCATCCATGGAGATAGCGATGCCAACAGCTGGTTTGCCTTCAGAGCAGAACTGACGGATTGCTAGGGTCTTGATAGGTCATGGTTACATCAGCCATGTCGCCGAGGCGCAACGGTTTGATTATTGATGCGAATTGGCATATCTTGCACCGCTTGAGGGCTATCGAATAGGCCGTTAACACGGAGATATACATTGTTCGTATCCGTCGTAATCATACCAGCTGGAACCATCATACTTTGCTGTTTAATGGCCGTTAATAGCTGTTGCGTGCTGATTTGATAGGATGCGAGCTTTATCTTTGTTAATCGTTACATTAAGGGTTTGTTGTTGCACCCCAATGAGGCTGATTTTTCTTAACGTTTTGGAACAGATAAAAGCTGACGTTTTTAAGTCTTCCAGCTTGTTGACGTTTTTCTTCATACGAATATTCATCACCGCTGATGGCGTAAATGATGCCGCATACATCGTCGAATCGATCGTTGATAGTAGGGCCTTTGTACGCCTTGCGGCAGTGATCTCATTCGTCGTTGATCATATTCCGCGCTTCTTCCCAAGCGGGACGAATTTTTTCAGATGGCAAATCTTCTTTCAGATTAATATAAATCACCGATTTGCTGCCATCTGTGAAAAGATTTCGTATAATCTACGCCAGGTAGGTCGCGCAGTTTTTTTCTAGTTTGTCCGTTACCTGGTCCGACATTTTCTGTGGAAGCCCCTGGCCAAGCAACGCCGACTACCATGGTGCGCATCGTAAAGTCCGGGGCTCCATACGGCCCATTTGGGAGTACGAGAAGATACCAAAGGTGAGGAGCACAGCCATGAAGTAGTAGATAATGGACTTGTGTTTGAGAGCCCATTCGGCTAAGTTAAACTGTTTCATTGACTAACCGCCGTCCCTTCTTGTAACTGTTGAGTACTGCGGTGATGACAATGTCGCCTTTTAGCTAAGCCAGATGTGACGATAACTGAGTTTTTGACCAAAAATCGCCTGTTTTGATAGATACGAGATGAGCCTTTTTTATCGCGGATGATATAGACTGCATTATTGCCGTTCGAGTCTTTCACAAGAGCCAGTCAACGGAATCGTACATTGCTCGTATCTGCTGTAGTTAGATTTACGTTTAACTGTCATACCTAGTTGTACTTTCACTAGGCGCATTTTTGTAAGGCGATTTTTACGGCATACGTTCTCGCCATAGGATCTGGAACTGGTGAAATTTCACGTACAACGCCTTGACCTTTACATCTGGCAACGCCCAGAAGGTAATAGTGGCAGGGTTTCCCTACGTGAATTTTTACTCACTCTTGTTCCGGTAAAGCGATAACTGCTTCTGGATCGCGACCAGCTGCTAAAGTACTCTACATTTTGACCTGCTGCGACCACTTGGCCAGATTCAAGATTAAGAGCCGTTATAATGCCCGTATCTGGAGCCGTTAAGTTAGTATAGCTATTTTGATTGCTACTCAAATTGAGGCTTGCTTTGGGCCTGCTGTAGTTGAGCGACTGTCGCATTCAATTGGTTTTCCACTTGGTCTAATTGCAATTTACTAATCGCTTGTTGCGCATAGAGTTCGCTGTATCTGTTAGCATTGGTTTCTGCTAATTCGTAAGCCGATTGAGTCTGCTTTTACGGCGCCTTCTGCATTTTGCATTTGTCTTTGCCGTATCAGAACCGTTGATTTGAGCAATCACTTTGACCTGCTTTTACCACATCACCAACATTTACAAATTTGTTGATGACGCGACCTCAATTTGAAAGGCTAAGTTTGTTTCTGTTTTATTATGAGATAGTGCTGCATAGCCAGCACCTGTAGTGCTCAGATTCTTCACCGATGGTGATGGTGCACCTTGAGGGTTGTATCCTCAGGCGGCTTTTATCTGATCCACAACCACTTATGACGGCAGTCCTGATTAATAGGGCTCCTATGGTTGCTATGACTCTTGGATTCATAGAATCTCTCCTTTACTACTACACATAAGCCCTATGAAAGGTGCAACATATTCGTTACAACTAAACATCATAGGACTTTTTATTGTTAGCATATTTCTAAATACATACACAAGATAAGGAAATAGAAATACTATTCTACTTTATATATTTTATACAATTTAATAATACTATATTTAAATATATAAATCTAGTCTGTTTGCAGAAAATATGAGAAAATTATATACTCATTTACATATTTATTAGTATATTTTGAACATATGCCTTTTTATTTTTAAAAATCAGTTAGGTTGTTAGGTATAATAAAAAAAGTGAGTCCTCCTTAGAGAACTCACTCTTTTACACATGTTTATAGCTTATATATACTGTTTTTTATCTTCTAACCCTAAATTATTAAGGCTTAATTATCTTTAAATACCCTTAATTATTAAGGTTTAATCGTTAATAATAGTAAGCTAGTAGATCTTATTATTTTCTTCTTCTTGTTCTACGATAGGTTCTTCATAGGTAACAAGGATTTTTGTCGATACGGGTATTGTCCATGTCGATGACTTCAAAGGTATAGCCATTCCATTTTGCCTTGTCTAGTTCTTTTTGGAATGCGACCGAAGAGTAGATTCAAAAAGACCGCCCATAGTTTTGTACAAGTCATCCTCTTCGCCTGGTAATTTTCTTCATCGATGTGGAAGAATTCTTTAAATTCATCTACGTCGAGTAGGCCGTCTACGAGCCATGCACCATCGCGTTCGATGATTTTATTTTTCTTCTTCTTTGATTTCATCTTCACCAGAAGGCATAAGGCCCTACGATTTCTTCCATAATGTCATGCAAGGTTACGAGACCCTGTGAAACCGCCGTACTCATCGAGGATAATGGACTCGTAACACCTTCAGTACGAAGTACGTTCAATAACTTCATAAGCGGAATGGATTCTGGAACGAGGACAGGTTCCTTGAGACAAGACTTGATGATATCTTGAATGGAACTTTCACTAGGTCGTTGCATAATTTGAACCAATACGTCAGATACGGTAACGAGACCATTTGATTCGTCCAAGGAATCGGTGCCAACAGGAATGCGATAATGGTTGGCATTTTTGAGGACATCCATGATTTCGTCCTCAGTGCCGTTAAGGTCGATCCATTTGAGCTGTGTACGCGGCGTCATCACGTCGCCAGCGTTCATATCTGCAAGGTGGAAGATATTTTCTACGAGAATTGGTTCCTCTTCTTCGTAAGCACCCATAGCAACGCCTTCGGTGAGCATCTTGTTGATTTCAGACTCTGTAACAGGAGCCTCTTCTTTCACAGTCACGCCTAGTAATTTTAAGAGGAACTCTGTGGAAACGCCGAGAAAGCTAACGATTGGCTTTAAGGCTACAGACAACCAATAAATCGGTTTTGCTACGACTACGGCAATGCTTTCAGGACTATTTAAGGCCAAACGTTTCGGTACGAGCTCTGCCGATAACGAGGGATAAATAGGTGATAACCGTAACAATGAGTAAGGAACTAATGGATGCTGCATAGGGCTCAATGCTTGGAATATTAGCTACTAAAATCTCTTCTAAAGGACCAGAGAAGGTCGCACCAGAATACAAACCAGTTAAAATACCAACGAGGGTAATACCAATTTGAATCGTAGAAAACATATTATTAGGATTTCTCTACATTCAAAAGGCCTTTTTAGCACGCCTCGTTGCCTGCTTCAGCCATTTCTTCAAGTTTACGTTTTTTCGCATTGACGATGGCTAACTCCGTCATGGAGAATAAGCCATTGGCGATGATTAATACGACGATAATTATAAAATCTAAGGTCAGATCACTGTCCATGTAAGTAGACACTCCTTTTTAATGACATATCATTCTGCACATGAGAATATTGAAATATTACTCTTTAGTATACCATATTAACATCAATAAATGTTTGATACAATAAAAGCACCCAAAGGGTGCTTTTGGTATATACTATAGGTGTTACCGCCCCAGACTGGTAACAGGAAGGGGGTGTATTAAAATGCTCGAAATATTTATTTCCTTCACAGTATCTATCGTGTAAGTATAATTGGATATTATATTTGCAAGTGGCTGAGATAGATATTAGGCTGGTAATCTAGCATCAAAAGAGGAGGGCTGCCACCTCCTCTTTTTGTTTTGCATGCATTAAAATGCTTAGCAAAATATTTATTTCCTTTATCTATTATTATATTACACAATTTAGTATTATTTGTAAATAATACTAGATACATATAATATATAAGATATAAGATATGACTAGTCATTACTCAATAGTATGACTATAAGATAGATAATTATATTAATAGGAACTATATATGACAAGTGAACAGGAATGGGAACAGGTTTTACAAATAAAAACAGCAGTCGTGATGATAGTCGGTCTGATACGGAGCATCATCCGTATGAGCCGACAGATTATTGCGTGCTAGAGCGGTTGGCGAACAGCGGTCATATTCGCAAGAAACATACCCTTATCGACTATGGCAGTGGCAAGGCCGTGTCAGCATTTTTATGGCTTACCAAACGGGCTGTCACTCCATCGGTATCGAATATGATGAACGATTATATGAAAAGGCGTTACTGAATGGTGAGAGCCTCAGCGCGCGCAATCGTGTGAGTTTTGTGCACGGTGATGCGGCGCTCTATGAATTACCAGCTCAAGCAGATCGATGCTTTTTCTTTAATCCTTTGCACTCCATACGATAAAGCGCGTTCTAGGAAATATCTTTGATTCCCTGTATCAGCACCCACGGGAGATCAAAGCTCTTTTTACTACGTTAATGACGAAGTGGAAAATTTCTTAAACAACCACGTGCGACTCGAACAGGAAGAACCTATCGATTGCAAAGCGATCTTTTTGAAGAAAAAGGATGCAAAGGAGCGAATTCTCGTCTATTCGGTTAATCTATTTTAAATAACTATACCTCGATTTCAATGATTCTTTAGTAAACCTCGATTTGAATGATCTTTTTAATAGTACTAATTTACAGTACCAAAGGATTGTTTGAATTGAGGTTTTTCATTTTTAATTTTTATTCTAATTTTATGGCACTTTCACCTATATTATTAAGGAAAAGCCTATAAATTCTGCTATAATAATATATTAGAGATTATAAAAATCAATTCATTTTTACAGTTCTATACATTGATTCGTATGCGCTATAGTAGCGGGTAGGGATGAGTGTATTGAATACAGGAGGTACGCATGGAACTCATCGATACAGTATTGATTGAACGCATTCGCAAGGCCTTAATTAAACGTTACGACCGAGATCAACAAATTCAACAAATGATTGAAGAAATCGGCGCCGAAGAGGCCTTTAATGAGTCTGAACTGGCTATCGTTTACCAAGCCTATTTAGAGGTAAAGGAACGAGTATACTATACATCTACTCTCGTTGATTTGTGGAACCAAATAGAAGAGGTTCAAAAACGGATATCCTTGTTGCATACCTACGAATCTCTTGAGCAAGATTTGTTTGGTGATGTACTTGGCGACGATAAGGAAGACATCATTCTGTCTGATACGTCGTATCTTGGCAAGGGTGCTAGTCATAACGACGACGTGTACGCTATGGAACAGGTGCAATTATCCGATGTGCCAGTGCAACATGATTCCACAGTGGGCATGAACCACATTAAATTGAACGAATTGAACTCTATGGGTGGCCTTTTCACAGGCTCTGGTGAAAGCTCCGTTAAGGAAATCGTTGATCTTGAGGATGCGACTATTGAGCACCTTGATGTAAATCCACTGAACAGCGTTGAAAGCTGAAGTTCATCATTTAGATGAGGAAAATCTTTTGATAATGATGATTTAGAAGAAATGTTAGCATCTAAGAACAAAGATAAAAATCTAAAAAAAGATAAAGAAATTAGAGGAAGAAGATGTATTGGATGAAGAGGATATGTCCTCTATTGATCCATATACTGCGGTAAATGCATTGTTATTTGGTAAAGCTGGTTTTGGAGTCAGATAAAGCAAATAAGAAGCTAGAAAAAGATTCTTAAAAAGCAATTGAAACGTGTTGATGATGAATGGGCGCGGATCAACGGCTCTGACGAAAAAATCCAAGGACGAAAAAATCTAAAGAAGATAAGAAATCTAAAGAAGATAAAAAGTCTAAAGAGGATAAAAAGTCTAAGGAAGATAAAAAGAGAAAAAAATACAAAAAGTCCAAGGAAGAAAAACAGGCTAAGGACGAAGAAAAAGTTAAAGAAAAAAAGAAAGATAAGGCTGAAAAAGAAGCTTAAAGTCTTGAACGATAAGTTAAAAACAGTATTTTTGGCGGATACTTTCAGATAAAAAGATAAGAAAAAGGATAAAAATCCAAAAAGGATGAATCCGGAAAAAAAGCAGAAACGATGGTTTCCGTATGGAGATAGCAAAGGCCGATACCTGGGCCAAGGAGAGTGCTAGTGCTAAGAAATCAGCAGGTGCTGGGACTATCGACCGTGGATGCGGTAAATGCAAACGATGTAAGGGACCTAAATGTAAGAAATATCCAAGATAATTTTGTATATGTAGTTTTGTTACAAAAATATGATAAAAGAGAATTCTAACTATAATAAAACTGCTTGTGAGCTGATAGTTTGTTAATTGTAATATAAAGATGTGATTCAATAACTACATATGTTAGTTAGTATATAAATAGGGAGTTATATATGATGACTACATCTAGTTTTTCTTATAAACAATTTTTTTCATGGCAATTCTGTCATGATTATTGTACCCTCATGAGGATGATGAAATAAATATGGCAGGTGCTACTATTTGGGGGCACTACAAGAAGGACTAGAGGTACGTGTAGTTTTTCTAACAAATGGTGATTATGAATATCCCTTTAATGTACGTCGCAATGAGGTATATCAAATGGCCAAAGAAATTAGCTAGCAAAGAAAAATATTATTTTTAGGATTTGGTGATTTTATTGGACATGAAATTATTTATGATAAATCGACAGTTATCACGAGTCATGCAAATCATAATCAAACATACGGGGCTGATTTTTACCAGTTTAGTAATGTCTAAACCTAAACCATATTCTTGGAATGGTATTGTAGAATCTTTGATTGATGTAATTTTATATTTTAAACCAGATACAATTATAGCTACGGATTATGATACTCATGTAGACCACAGATTATGTGCACTTACAGTTGAAAGTGCAATGGAGTGGATCATAAAAACATACGGAGTTTAGACCACAACTCTTAAAAGGTTTTGCTTATGCTACAGGCTATGAAACGATAGATGATTACTATAATAATCATTTATTATCTACTTTAATAAATAAAAAAAGCATTACCATCTGATGAATTTAGTACAGGAATCCAACTTTATCTTGGATACATCGTCTAAGAATTTCTGTTCCTAAAGCATGTCGAGAAAAGAAATTAATACAAAATCCCATTTTTAAGGCTATGGCGTCTCATGTGAGTCAACAAGCGTATAAACGTGGTTCTCGCCTTATTAATGGGGATCAAATATTCTGGAAAAGAAGAACAGATAATATAGCATTATATGCGGATATAACGGTTTCATCTGGAGAGGCTAAGTATCTCAATGATTTTTTACGTTTTAATACGGTAGATGTTAATTCTAATACATATGATGCACATCACTATATGTGGATTCCATCAGCAGATGATACAGAATGTAAAGTTCATATTACTTTTACAGAAACTACGCTGATTCAGGTGGTTCAGCTATTTGGTAGTGTACATAATTCTGGTGAATTATGTTCTATCCACATTGAAAATAGTGCTGGTAAACATGTGCAACTAGATGAAATTATTCATATGGGGCAGGGAATATCTTATATTTTTGATCAACCATTATTATTAGAGTGGATTGATATATATATTGATAAACGATGTTTGGGATTATCTGAAATAGAATTGTATAGTATTTCTAATGATGTGTATGATTATTGTCATATATTAGCAGATAATCACTTTATGTATGATTGGGTGGTATATCCAGGCGAAAAATTCCTATGATTACACCTTATATTGAAAGTATTAGAAAAGAGATGCTTACATATAGGGAATCAGAACAAGAAAATACATATAGGTGGCTTATCAATGGTAAATATATTGATGAATCTGTATTACAGATTTTGATTGAACAGGAGTTAACAACTAAGCCATTACAATTACGCCTAGAGTCTAATGATGGTTCTATATTTTGTGAAGGTACTATTCGTAAAGTGTACTTTCAAAGATTGGTTTATTTTTGAAGTGGAATCAATTACAAGATAAATTAGCTTATATACAAGTAAAAATCAAAATATAAAAAGGGATTTAAAGTGGCACAAGCTTATAAATAAGAGGAGTTAATTATGGAAAGTCAATATAGACCATTAGTATCTATTATTATTCCTGTCTCATAAGGTAGAAGATTATATTGGTAAATGTATTGAAAGTTTACAAAAATCAAACATATAGTAATTTACAAATTATATTGATTGAAGATTGTTCACCAGATGATAGTGGTCAAATTTGTGATGACTATGCAGAAAGGATGATAGAATTACTGTTATTCATCATGAGCGTAATATGGGTGTTAGTAAGACACGTAATGATGGACTTGCTATTGTAAAAGGGGAATATATTGCCTTTGTAGATGGTGATGATTATGTAGCACCATCTATGATAGAAGACTGTTTATTTACTATTCAAAAAAGAACAAGTAGATGTTGTTGTTTTTGATATTGAGTGTTTTAGAAAATGGTACAATTATACCTCGACATATGGATGAACGCCATTTTGTCAATATTAAAAAGTGTATATACTGCTTTTGATAGAGGATAAAATTCAAATTATTTATGCAATAAGTTTTTTTAAAAAGCAATAGCGTGGAAAGAAATCGCTTAAAAGAAAATACAGATTTCGAAGATCTAATGATTATGCCATTAGTATTTAAAAAAATCTTTCATCAGTTTATTATTTACAAAAAGCGCTTTACTTTTATAATTGTGATAACGAAAATTCTATTACTAGTAATTGGAGTTCAAAAAGTAAATATGGATTATTTTGTTCCTATTTATATCGCCAACCATTAGCAGAAGAATTAGAAATGACAGAATTTGTAAGGTATTGTCGTCATAGAGCTATTAGAAGCGCTGTTGGTGGTATTGGTCTTAACTTGGCAAAACCTGAATTACAAGACAAGCAAGTAGAGCATATGCTAGATTATTTGAAACAGGAGGAACAATCATCTGATATGCCTCCTATTGAGCTAAATATCAATTATTACTATATGGTGCATTACATGCTCCTATTATTTCAAAAAAATATGGACATATGATGTTTAGTTTAGAACGAATAAAATTTTTTTAATTGAGTGAAAAATTAAATCTAGTTTATAGTTGAATATATATATTGATTATTGAATTACAATTTTTTTATTGTCTATTCTTTATTTATTAAAAAAATATGGCGTATTCAAAGAGGAATTATTAATTTATTAGATTTGGTGAGTATGAATGAGTGAACAGTTCTTTTTATCGTTACAGCAAAATATAAAGTTAATGATTTGGGCACCTCTATTAGCGACTATATTTCGAATTATTTTTATAATTGTATATAATCCATACTCTTCTTTGAGAGGTAGATGGCAGTCTCTATAGGGGCTCTACGATATGGTTTTTGGTGGGGTATGGATTTTGATGCTATGTATTTTTTTGATCCCATTAGTTCTTATTACCATACCTGGATTATGGTTTTGATATATATCACCAATATGAGGATTTAATACGTATTACAGCTTTAATATTATATTCATGTGTCCTTTATGCAGCGTTTTGCGGGTAAGATGATATTTTATAAGCATTTTCCATGATACATATAATTATATGGTTCATTATGGAAAATCATGCAGAAAAGCGTAATTTAATTGATGTGTTTTTTTCAAGATAAAGGAGCTTTTGTTTTATTAGGGAGTTTATTCCAATATCTCTTGCATCTTGGATATGGGAAGCTTTATTTTTATCATTGCCTTCAATTCCATATCCAGGATATTATTTGACAGATACATGGATGATAGTAGGTTGGAATATATTAATAGTAGTATTATCTATAATATTATTTTTATTGGTTCCGCTATGGTGGTACATTATCTCATGATGATAAACCTGAGTGGGATACGATTCCTCATGGTTGTGAAGGAGGATATCTTTTTGCTCGTGCTACAGTACCAGATTTATGTGCCTTGAAACGGTATAAAAAAATCCATTGCGCTCTGAGTACACTGCCTCTGAAGAGGATATTAATGATGCTATAAAACGTATCGTTCCTAATGAATTTAAAGATACATGGCGTAGCTGGATAATCCGTTATATGCTTTTCAAAAAAATTACTAAAGGGCCTAAGATTAAGAAACCTAAACATATTTTTCTTTATTGTTGGTGAAAGTATCCCTCAGTGGTCTCTAGATGAAACACACAAGCTTCTTAATATTTGTCCAGGTTTGTGGAATTTTTAAAAGTCAGTCCCATACTGTACAGATTCCAAATTTCTTACCTGCTGGTAATGTTTCTAGACCATCTATTGTGAGTCTAATGAGTGGTATCTATGATGCGGGCTTAGAAATTAATGAACGAGAAAGCTTTTGAAAGGTGTATTTCCTACGTCTTTTGCACATCAAATGAAGCGATTTGAGGCTATCAGACAATATATTGGTATGGTGGTAATGCATCATATGGTAATTTTTAATCATTTTGGCAAGGCACAAGGATTTTGATCGCGTAGAAAGCGCATCTATATTTTGTGGTCCAGATGCACCGAAAAACTTGGGTTGGTGTTTATGATCATGTATTTTTAGAAAATATTGAGCAACAAATTAAATCGATTAATGAACCAACATTCCATTTCATTTATACAACCTCTAATCATGGTCCTTATAAGATGGAGGATTCCTTGCTTGATTATGATCCTGAAAAGGTTATGCCAGATGTGGGTGAGGATTTACGTTCGAATAAAACTCGTAATAAGGAACTCGCTACTTATCGCTATAGTGATAAAGCTATCTTTACATTTGTAGAGGCTATGAAAAAGGCTTTTCCAGATAGTTTATTCATTGTAACTGGTGATCATTCCAATTTATTTGGGTCTTTAAATAATACATCGCTTATTCGTCGTGACTATACATTGCGCGATACCTTCTGTACGGTCGCCTTGTTGCAACATCCTGATTTAAATCAAGATATGATTGTTAGTTCTAAAGGGACTCATATGAGTTTGATGCCAACTATTATTGAAGCTATAGCTCCAAAAGGTTTTGAGTATTATTCTATTGCACCATCTTTATTTGAAGACCAGCCAGAAACATTGGTTACACCATATCAATGGATTACAGATTCTCTTATAGGTGATGTTCGAGGCGATTATGGTGAAAGTAATGTAGCAACAACAGAACCAGTAGAGCCTGTAAGGCCTATAGATAATCATGCTGATAATGCGAGAGATTGGACATTACTAACAATGTGGTTAATTAATCATAGAGGATAAATTACTATAAATATTTTTTTACTTCTAAGTAAGAATATAAATTTAATCTTAAATTGCAATATGAAATTGAACACTCTGTAAATCCATAACTTTATTAACTTCTTCAATGAAGACTTCTTGAGGCGTTTTGTAATTCAACAGCTTACGGGGTAAATTGTTTGCACCAATGTAACGCCCGCTGAATCGTTTCTTCTGACACAGCCTTTATGGGCGTTCCTTTTTGGGATAAAAGCGGCGTAATAGTCCGTTATGTCGTTCATTTGAACCGCGTTCTCCAGGCGAGTACGGGTGAGCAAAGAAAATAGATAAATCCTCTGTTTCTAATGTACTTATGTCTGCAAATTCACAGCATTATCAGCCGTAATAGTTTTACATAACATGGATACATCGGAAACGGCCTTAGAGACTCAACCAATTTTTCTAATGTCATTTTTACATCCACAGCTTTAGCGGATAGACAACGTAAAAGGCTACATATAGGCGAGACTTGCGTTCTAACAATGAAACAATTACTTCATCGCTTTTTATTCTTTATTCCTCGGACCGTATCTAGCTCCCAATGACCAAATTCTTCGCGGGTAGCAACAGATTCATCACGCAGATCAATGGATTTACCTAACTTGCGTTTTGTGTTGCCTGTTATGTCGCTTCTTATGAGAATGGCGAATAACACAAGGCAAATCCATTGGTTTAAGACCTAAAAATGCCTTGGTAAAGGTAGTTATATAAAGTTTTAGTACACACCATTTCATTGCGTACAAACAAACCCTTACGTGAGGCGTAGCCAACAGCGACATCTAAGGACCATTTATCGACTCTTACCTTGTTTTTCAACCCAAGATAAAAAGGGCTCAATAGAACCTGCTTTCAAAGTGTTGAAAAAGAACCTTGGCGGGTTCTTTCATGAGGCAAACTGACCGCAATCTGCTATATACATAGAACAGCCTTGTTTTGTTTAATTTGAACCACTGTTCACGCTTTTTCTCAGCATAAATCGTAGTTCTAGAGCGTCCTAATGCCTTGGCAATAGTATTGATAGGATCACCAGCAAGAAGGCGTTTTTCAAGATAAAAAGCGCTCCTCTAAATTTAAGTGTTTGTTTGTGCGCAATGATGTGATAAGATTAGAGCAGTCCATATTAGTACCTCGTGATTGATTGCGAATTTGATACTCTAATCTTATCACTTGTACTAATATGGATTTTTATGTGTTCAATTTCAATTTTACAACTAAGCATATAAATTTAATATATAAAAATGGAAAATTATTGTACTTGTTAAAAAAATAAGTCTATAAGTGAAAGGTAAAACTATGGCAACTGTATCTGTAATAATCTTAGCGAGAAATGAAGAACATAATATTCATGACTGCATTGAGTCTGTGCAGTTTGCCGATGAAGTTTTAGTCATCGATGATTTCAGTACGGATGACACTGTAAAAATTTCTGAAGAAATGGGTGCTCGTGTTGTACAACACGCCATGAATGGTGATTGGGGTGCCCAACAAACCTTTGGCATTGAACAAGCAAAGTCTGACTGGATTTTATTTCTTGATGCGGATGAACGCATATCCGATCCTTTAGCGAAAGAAATTCAAAGTATTGTAGTTAATGAACCTAATAAAGCGTACTGGATTCAACGTCGTAATAAATTCCATCATAATAAGGCTACTCACGGTGTTTTGCGCCCAGATTATGTACTTCGTCTCATGCCAAAAGAGGGCAGTTATGTAGAAGGCTACGTGCATCCTGCCATAATTACGCCGTATCCAACAGAAAAATTACAACATCCGATGTATCATTACACATACGATAATTGGCATCAATATTTCAATAAATTTAACAACTATACTACATTATCTGCTGAAAAATATCGCGATAATGGTAAAGCTGTTCTTTCTTCAAGGATATTATCCTTCGTCCTACATGGGCTTTTTATTAAGGTATATCTTCTTCAAGGAGGTATCCTGGATGGTAAAATGGGCTTTTATCTTGTCCGTAAATCATTATTTCTATACGATGACTAAATATGTAAAATTTTATTATTTACTAAAATCTAAAAGGTAAATTGTAATAGATTGGGGAGTACTATGTTAGGCAATTTTGGAAAGCATTGGCATATAGGCTGTACTATATGGTAAGCGCACATGGCGTGAAACAAGACGTACCTTTTTACATACCATGCGCTCTTCTCGTTATGACTCAACAGTTACTGAATTTGAAAACTTCTTTAAGTCTTATACGGCAGATCCAAAGATGTTGGAAAAACATCCAAGTCTCTATGAATTGATGAGCCGTATGTTTTTGATTAAAAACTCTACACCACAATGGCGTTTAGAGGCACTTCGTCAGCATTTTACCATCTTACAAGAGGTGTTTACGGATGAAGCGATTCAGCTCATGTATGTAGATGAAGCGAAGTTTGATTATTTTGATAAAAAACGAGGTATTACACTTTGGAGCTCTGATGAGCTCGATATGAGTGCTCATTTATATTATGAGCCAGGTCAACGCAAGGAAGGATTCTTGACAGTTATGCTCTTGCTAGAGGATAAGGGCGTATATCATGCTAATATTCGTTTTGCAAAGGGTTCTAATGGGGAGCGTACCCTTGTTATTGGCACTATTCAAGGTTATAAAGATGGCCTTGAGCGAGCAAAGAAGATTACAAAGAAAATGTATGGTTACCGTCCGAAGAATTTCATTACCTTCTTGATTCGTGAAATTGGTCGTGCAGCACAAGTTGAATCTATTTTGGCAGTGTCTGATGAGGGATTCTATGCTAATTCTCATATGGTGAGAGGCCATAAGTCTAAGGTAGCTGTATTAGATACGTTATGGGAAGATATCGGTGGTTCTGTAATGGAATCTGATCCAAATTACTATGTGATTCCTCTTGAAGAAGAGCGAAAGCCAATCGAGGAAATTAAGTCTCAAAAACGTAGCCAATATCGTAATCGTTATGCATTGTTAGATGAATACGAATCTATGATTCAAGAAAATATAAAACCGTACATAAAGGCCTAGAGATGTGCTATGCTGTAGCAATTTTAGAAAGTATCGTCATGCCTGCTGGTCATGAGGTGGAGTTTGATCGCATCCTCATTAATGAACTGAACAACAAGGTCATGAGCCTGTATTATTTGTACCAGGAAAACTTTCCTTTCAAAGTAGACTATGGAGTAGATATAGTGTACCTCGAGGGGGAGAAGTAGTGACCTATGCGGGAGCGCATCTAAATGGAAAAAGCCATTTTTATCTATTTTGCGCGAACGCCGACGCCGTAGTTGGTTCACATCAGCAGCACAGAAGATTAAAGAACATAAGATAGATGCGTTAATCATTCCTACAGGAACGTATCGCTATATTAAAGCATTATTAGATACGCCATTAAAGGACAGTCGAGGCTTCAGTGCACGTTATTTTCCATGGTATCGGCAAAGGGAGAAATGGATCGCTTTATTAAACAAGCCCATCGAGCTAATGCTTATAAAAACTTGTATCTTGATGTCATCTCTTTGCGCGATGATATGTTGCGACTCTGATTTGCCAAGAGTTCGTAAAATTTTGCCACCCGTATTCTTGCCATCTAGTGAATTGAGTGGCAACAGAACAAACTGGCAAAGTGCGAGTAAGGTCTGAAATGTGAATCTTTCAGAGTCAAAAAACAACGTACATCAGTTAATAAGCTTTAAACTAGTTTCTTTGGTCAATTTAGAAAAGAAAAACATTGAGCGCTTTTCATCGATGCCTTTGTATCGTTTTGAATTATGATGATTCAGTACAACTCGTTGTCCAAGTGCCACTGTAAAGCCTGAAGATGGAGCATCTATTTCGAATCCATCATTAAGCAAATATAGCCAAATATAGTAATATTCAGTTCATCCATGCCAGTCTGATTGGGAAAGATTGGGATAGAGCATTATTGAGTGTAGATGCTTTTATTATTGCCTTATGGTGCTAGAACGTTATCGCTATCACTGGGCGGCTATGCTGTTTACGGCTATAGGCTTTTCAAAAAGCCTGTTCTCATATCTCCAGAAATCAATCCAGAGGTATTAGAACAATATTCCATTGGAGAAGTATTAAATTTAGATGATGTACATTCCATTGAGCAGGGGATCTCACAGTTCATGGAGAATTTACAACATAATAAAGAAAAAAATATAAGCAAAGGGATTAGTTGACATGCAAATGATGACTATAGTCATCAGAGCATTAATTCAATCAGTCATACATGTATAAGACTTAGATACTTATGACTTACTTTGTAAAGGGATTTACTATGGGAGTAGTATCAAAGTTAGGTTTAGAATCATGGATTGCTATTATGGTTACATAATGGTCATGTTTTACGAGGCTATCTATGGTCGCTGGTCAAGTTTTTTTATGGTATTGCTATTTATTGAGTATCATCTATATTTGGAAAACATAAGACATGAGTTTATATGTTCCATCTTATATCAAAAATATAGTAAATCATTGATTGTAATGTTGTTATTGTTATTACCATCTGCGGTTTTTGACAAATAATATATCTGTTGGATTGCCAGAATTTATTAATGTATGGTTATGGCGAATACCAGTATTTTTTTCATTATTGCTCTCTGTATACGCAATAAGAAAACACTATTTACCATGCTTTGCCGTATTCTTCGTAGATTTTTGGTATCGATAATCTAGTAGCCTTTTACCAACATTTTTTCAGGCATGACAGCTCGTGGTTGGGGCTTTGGTAGTAGTGTATTAACTATATCTGGTCTTATGGTTATGCTCGTACCTATATTCTGTGTTATTTTTATTAGATAAAGAATTTCCAAACTATGTGAAAAGTCATGGCTTTATGGGCTTTAGGCTGCGTTGGGTTTGGCATGTATGGTAATCAAAGTAGAGGCTCTTGGCTCTTTAATATGATTATGGTGCCTATAGTTTCTTTACCTTATGTTATGAAGCGGTTTATACATGTAGTTGCTGTATTAGCAGCATTAGGTGGTGTCATTTGGGGATTTAGTACACAACCACAATATGTAGCTAGATTTGAGTCTATTACTAATACAACGACAGATGGTTCTAATTTAGGACGCTTTGAAGTATGGACATCGTCTATAAATATGTTTAAAGATTATCCTGCTATAGGTGTAGGAATAGGTCAATGGCGTACTAAATATGAAGAATCCTATCGTTTACCATCGGAAAATCAACATCTATATCATGCCCATAATAATTTTATTCAGCTCTTAAGCGAAGTAGGTATATTAGGATTATTAGGCGTTCTCATATTCTATGGCTATATGGTCATAGATAATGCCAAGATTTGGTATCGAAGGAGAGATCCTTATAGTCTTTGTGCGATGATAGCGGTTTTCTCCTATGTATTTGTATTTGGCCAAATTGAATATACGTTGGATAACTCATCTGGGATTCGTCTTATGTATTTCATATTAGGTACTATGCTGCAATTGCGTGAAAATTCGTAATATTTAATAAGGTAGTATTATATTTTCTTCCTATTATCATTATTAATCTAGTAAATATTTTTATGTAATAAAAATGAATAATTCATGAAAAAAATTTATTAATTAACAATAGATATTTTTAAAATAATAATGTATACTATAGATATTGAAATTATTAAATATCTTATATTAACAATTGGAGTTATTATAAATCAGGGTTAGTAAATTAAGGGAGAAACTATGAGTACCACTTTTATGTTGATGAACAATCCTATGGATTTGATTATGAATTTAATCGTAGATACAGCTGATAATGAAATAAATACTTCATTAGATGGGGCAATTGAAAAATATAAAAGTTGACTTTGATGCTGAATATAAACAAGCTATTTTTACGTTTAAGATGTATGGGGATGCTAAGTTCTATAAGTTACATATGATAGCTGATGCAAATCAGGATTTAGAAGAGTTAACTGCTACAGAATATTTTTAAGACTGTAAATGTATTAGGTCTTGCTATTAATATGGCAAAAATCTAAGAAAAATCTTTAGGTATTAAAGTAGACGTGGAAAAACTCTTATGTGTACTTAGAGAATTTAGATTCCAACGACGGTACATCTCATAAATTCCGTGGTTGGTTAGAGCATTAATAATACAGAATTTTGAGTATTAGATTGTATTATTAGAATTACCAATATATAAGCTATAGTATGAGTAAAAATGTAACATTTTATAAATAGTTTATATGAAAAACTACATGAGAATATGGTAAACTTAATATAATGGAAATTAGGAATCTATTATCATTATATGTAGAAAAGAAGGTTGTTTTTCTTAATGTTGTGTTGAGAAAACAACCTTTTTTATAAGTAGAAATAATGAAAACGTTACAGTAAATTGCTGATAACTAAAATAAGAGAGTTTAGAATTGAGAAATAAATAAGTGATTTATTTTAGAATAGGAGTTTTTATTTCTAAGATAAATAGCTTAGTGTAATAGTTTGAGATGTTTTTATAACATACTAAATGTATTTTTGAGTTATAGTAAAATCTTATAAGATGCTAACCTATTTTAGTTATATCAGTATGGTAAGAGTTCAATATATTTAATTTTTGGGAAGTTAGTAGTTTATTAAATAGACTAATTTTATTAGTTATGAGGGAGTATATATGGAAAGAAAATATGTTAACTCTAATGTCATTGTTAAAAACGCTGATGGTGATTATCGATTATATTTCTGTTATTTGTGGTATAGTATCCGCCTATAATTTACGTTTGCTTTCTACCATTTAGTGAAAGTGATATGGCTTTACATATTGATCATTGGTATGCCTATATTATCACGCCTCTTGTTTTTATACAGTGTACTCTTCTTTAAATCATGTTATAAAATCGATACGTCTTACTGGGAAAAAAATAAAAATTATCTTCCGCAGTATTACTATTGGTATCGTATTGTCTATCGTTTTAATGTACGCAGGTCATATTTTTAAATAATGTATCCCTGCTTGTTCGTGATTTTTATCTTATGGGTTTATATTACTTTTACATCATTGTATTCCGTTATATTTTAGCTCGTACGCTTATTAAATTGAACATTTTTAGCTATTCCTGTATTACTTGTAGGGGCCGGCAAAACGGCAGAGCTCGTGGACGTTCATTTCAGCAACATGCCGCTTGCGATGTACAAAATTGTAGGTTTTGTAGATGATCATCCTAAATCCTCTGTATTAGCTAACAAATACGAATGCCTTGGCAAAATTCAACGATGCTGAAGCAGTAATTAAGAAATATAATATTCCAAATGTTCTCGTCTGTGCGCCAGGCTTGGAATCTCACAAATTAGTCACTTTGATTAATAAACTGCAAATTCTCGTTGAAAAGGTAACCTTCGTTCCTGAGTTATTTCGGTATTCCTGCAGCGAATATTCAAGCATCGGGGCTTGATGAACGAACAAACCTTGATTTTAGAGGTTAAAAATAATCTTGCTCAACGACGCAATCGTCTCTTTAAACGAATCTTTGATATTACAGCTACAGTAATCGGTGGCATTTTGATTTTGCCTGTAATAGCTATCGTAGCTATCTTAATTTACTTAGACTCTCCAGGTCCTATCGTATTTGGTCATAAACGTGTAGGCCAAGGCGGGTAAGGAATTCCTTGTTATAAATTCCGTTCCATGGTGCCTAATGCACAAGAGGCTTTGGAAATTTATTTGAAAGAAAATCCTGAAGCCCGTGAAGAGTGGGAACGTGATTTCAAATTAAAAGATGATCCTCGTGTTACAAAAATCGGTAAATTCCTTCGTAAAACAAGTCTTGATGAATTGCCACAATTGTGGAATGTATTGATTGGCGATATGAGTCTTGTAGGCCCAAGACCTATCGTGCGTGCAGAAGTTGAAAAATATGGCGAATATATTAACGACTTCTACCTCGTACCACCAGGAATTACAGGGGTATGGCAAGTAAGTGGTCGTAGTGATACGACGTATGAAGAACGAGTTCTTATGGACTCTTGGTATGTACACAATTGGTCCATATGGATTGATATTGTGTATCTAGTGAAAAACTGTGTTAGCAGTTCTTAAGGGTAAAGGTGCGTATTAGCAGATCATTTATTTGTTATAAAAATGATCTTGTTGGGGAAATTGTGAGAAGAAAGATTTTATTTGTAACAACTCGTTTATTTTGGCCCACGGATAGTGGGCGAAAATTAAGTTTATATTACTATTGCAAAGGGCTTTATGAAAAAAATATGATTGTGATATTTACTTGTATTCTTTTTAGAGGCAGAACAAAACTAAAGAAGATATAATCAATAAAACCAAATTTTATAAAAGACGTTAGGGTAGCAACATCAATTTCTATATTTGAAAAGGTTAAGAACTTAATAATTAATACTCTTTTTAAAATGCAAGTGGCCTATACAATGTTCATTATTTTTATAGTAAAAATAATCAAAGTCAAATTGAAGCATATTGTAATGAAATTAATCCTGATTTTATTTTTACTGATATGATACGAACTGCGATGTATATAGAGTCTTTTCAATGAAAGTAATGCAGTTACTATTCTAGATATGGATGATTTACTTTCAAAAAGATATAGTCGTCAGTTACAATCTAATATTAAATCTAATATTACAGGGCAATATACAGGAAAATTACCTGTTTTTGAATAAATTAATTACCAATAGCTTTTATAAGAAAGAGCATTTTAAAAATCGAGTGTTATTTAACGAAAAAGCAGAGATATATTACTCTAAACAATATGATAAAAGTTATATTTGTTTCACAAGTAGAAACGGATTATATAAATAAAAAATTCCCCATAAAGCAATTACTATCCCTGTAGGTATAAATGCTATCAATGAAGATGTAATTAGTACCTTTAATTATGAAGAAAATATGTTAACCTTTGTAGGAAATTTAAAGGTAGCAGCTAATATAGATTCATTGGCATGGATTGTGAATGATATTATACCTAATATAAAACATGATGTTAAATTGATGGTAATTGGGGCTTGTCCTGAAAATATAAAACAAAAATATTCTAAAAAAATAGTAAAAGTTATTTTTACTGGTAGAGTTGATAATTTAGCTTTATATGTAAGAAAAGGGCAGATTTTTTATCACCTCTTTTGTATGGAACAGGAATTAAAACGAAGATACTTGAAGCTATGTCAATGGGAGTACCTGTTGTGACTAATGATGTAGGTGCTGGAAGGAATTGATGTAAAAATGAGCGTGATATTTGGATTGAAAATGATCCTCTAGCAATTGCTAATCGAGTAGATATACTATTGGATAACTATTATATAGCGTTGGAAGCTGCACAATATGCTAAGCAGATTGTGGAAGAAAAATATGAATGGAATAAAATTTGGAATAAGTTTTCTGAAATATTTTTCTATAAAACATAAGGGTTAGTTTTTAACGACTTTATAAAATTGAGGGGAATTATGCGAGTATTATTTATAACTGACAATAAAAATAAAAAGGTGTTGGTGGAGGCTGTTTAGGTAGCAAAAATATTATGATGCTTTTAACTAATTATTGTTCTAAATATAATCATGAATTTAAGTTAATTTCTTTTAGATAATGATATGGAAGAGAAGTTATCTATAGATATATAAAAAAATAGAAAAATAGATGTTTTATCACGATTACAAGGACATAGTACATATTTATATCATGTTCTTAAAGATAAGTTAGATTTTTATCCTTAAATATCATCCTGAGATTATCCTACTTGGACAGAAGCAGACTAGGGTTTATTGCAAAAGTATATTAAAGAGAAATCTCCTAATACTAAGATTATTACTTTTTATAGATAATGTTGAATTAGATTATGTTGATTCATATTTTTGCAAAAGAAAACAAGTCTATTAGGACAAGCCGCTAAGTGGTTAGAAAAAGATAACTGTTAAGAGGGATGAAATTGATTCAATTCAATATAGTGATAAATTAGTTTATTTAACCAATAGAGATCATAAACGAATAGAAAGTTTATATGGTTATAAGGATGAAAAACCAATTATATTGCCAGTTTGTTTACCGAGTAAACAAGAATTAAAGTATAGAAAGTTCAATAAAGAATATCTATTTTTATAGGCAGCTTATACTATGATGCTAATGTTGATGCAATAGAGAATTTTGTTCATAATGTTGGCTACCATATTTTAGAGATAATAGAAATATTCGTTTAACCATTGCTGGTAGTAAGCCAACTTTGGCAGTAAAGGAGTTAATAAAGAAAGCAGATAATATTACTCTGATAGAAGATTTTTGATACTGTTAAAAGATTTTTATTTCTAAAAATCTTTGATGATTGCACCATTGCAAAAAGGTGCTGGTATGAAGGTTAAAGTAGCAGATACATTAAGTATGGGGCTTATGATTGCTGCAAGTGATGAGGCATTAGTCGGTTATGAAGAAGCTTTAACCTTAGATTTACTAAATGGGATTATTTGCGCAAATACTGATTCTGAGTATAAAGATGCACTTTTTATATTTGAATAGCTCAAATGATGAATTAGAAAGCAATTGAATTACAGAATACAAATATTTTTTTGATAGATATTATAGTTTTAAACGATCAAAGAGATCTTGTTGCATTAGTAATTGATCAATTAGTTTAGATAGGACATAAAAAAATGGAAAAATGTGTATCAGTAGTTATTCCTTCTTACAATAGAGCTCATTTATTACATACTACGATTCCAAGCTATATACAGGAAGATGTTGGTGAAGTTATTATTGTTGATGATTGTTCTAGTGATAATACTACTGAAGTAGTTAGAGAACTTCAATATCCTTTAATAAAATATATTCGTATGGATCAAAAATAGTAAGCAAACAGCAGCTAAGAATAGGGGTGTTATAGAGGCTATATATCCTTATATTTACTTGAGGGGACGATGACTCTTTTATAACTGAAAAATACTATTGGTGAATTATTAAATAGTATGTATAAATTTAATGCTGATATAGTAGGTGCTAAAAGCTTTATATATGGACTCGGCTGAAGATATGAATGATGTATCAAGCTTTATCATTAGAAAAAAGTAGAGCAGTTAAATCTATATCAGAGGCTTTGGATATTAATAAATTATTTTATATAAATTTTGATTTTTGATTGTAACGGAATTGAAAAAGTTCCATTCTGTCATGCTTGTGCATTAGTAAAGAAAGAAATATTTAATGATATACAATTTGATATTAGTTACAGAGGTAATGCATTTCGGGAAGAAACTGATTTTTTACAAGAGCAAGTGCCAGTGGAAGAAGTATTTATTATAACTCAAAGGCGATTCAAATCAATTTACCTCGTAATCTAGTAATAAATAAGAACTCACTTGTTAAGTTTAAAATTAAATCATCTTATTATGAATTTTTTTGAATACTTATAAGTATTTACATAAAAATATTAAATTCATAAGAGAATACTATAGTTTGTCAAGTAGTGCAAAAAGCTATTTGGCTAAATTACATGAAGGATGCTTTATCTGTAAAAATAATGAAGTTAGGTAAAAGTATTAGGGAGTTCTAAATAAGTGTCAAAATTTATTGAATTATATAAATGGGCTAAGGCTGCATTTATATATCGAATTAATAAAAATAAAAAGAAATAAAAGCATTATGGATTTTTGGATGTTGGGGAGGAATGAAATATTCAGATAATAGTAAATATTTATTTGAATATGTTTTGCAAAAGAACATCCTGAAATACGAGCAGTTTGGATTACTGTAAATAAAAAGTGTATATGAAGAGCTAATATCTGGTGGTAAAAGAAGTATACTTAGCAAATACTCCTTCTGCTGATGAAATTATAAAACAAGCAGGAGTAGCTTTTTACTAATAGTTTAAATGACTTTGGTGATAACCCTCTTTTAAATGGTGCTAAGATATGTGCTCTTTTTTTCATGGTGTAGGGTTTAAGGATGAGCTTCGTGAGTTAGAAAATCAAAAGACAATAAAAAGCTAAAGTAAAATGGATAAAGCATAAAATTTATGACTTATCATATACTAGTTTTATTTTTTTACAACATCAGAATTTCTTAAAAGAAAGTTTTACATCCAACAATATAATGCTTCTTTAGATCGTATTATATTAACAGGGCAACCAAGAAATGATTTGTTCTTTGACATAAAATCTAAAGAAGAGAGTGATTTTTGAAAAATATATTATATATGCCTACATTTAGAGAAGACAAAAAGGTCAAGACTTATTAAGGGTTATAGTTAATAACATGGCTAATTCTAATGTTTTTAAATAAATTATTAGAGCAATATGGTTATAAATTAATTATAAAAACCGCATTATCTTACTACTGTAGAAAAATAATCAAAATTCTAACATTTTTGATTTATAACGATATAGATATTCCTGATATTCAAAAGTTTTTTTGAAAAACAGATGTGTTAATAACTGATTATTCAAGTGTTATTAGTGATTTTTGTTTTATTAAATCGACCAATATTATTTTTCATATGATTTGGAAGAATATATTAAATTAAAACCAATAAATTCTAACTATAATAATATACTCACAAAAAAACGTACGTAGATACGTTAGAAGAGTTAATTAAATTATTAAGATTATTATTTGAAAATAAGGTAGATTATCAATCCGTAAATGATGTAATTAATGAATATATGAATGCACCTAGTTTAAGACAAAGGTGGCTATTCTAAAAATATATGTGATTACATGATTTCCTATCTTAATTTGAAATAAAGATATATTATATGAGGATATAACATATGATTACTACAAAAAAACACCATTTTCGTATGTCGTTCTTTGGTGGTGGAACGGATATGCCTGAATATTTTAATGAATATGGTGGATCCGTGTTATCTACAACTTTTGATAAATATTGCTATGTATTTCTACGCCATTTACCACCATTTTTGAGTATCGAACAGAGATTGCTTATTCTAAAATGGAACGTGTAAAGAATACAGATGAAATTAGACATCCATCTGTACGTAATGCTATGAAAATGCTGGATATTCGAGATATTAGATTAACATATGAAGCTGATTTGCCTGCGCAATCTGGTTTGGGAACTAGCTCTTCATTTGCAGCAGGTATGCTGAATGCTTTTTATGCTTTGAAAGGAAAGTATGTAGATAAAGAAAAGTTAGCTCAAGATTCTATTTACTTAGAACGAGTATTATGCGAAGAGGCTGGTGGTTGGCAAGATCAGATTGCTGCTGCTTATGGTGGTTTAAATCGAATTGATTTTATTGACAATTCGTTTGAAGTACATCAATAATTATTAATAACGAACGTAGAGCAAAACTTGATAATAATTTAGTTATGTTTTTTTACTGGGTTTACGTTTTTCTTCGGATATTCAGAAGAAAAACTATAATCAAAAAGTCTCGTTTAGTGCAGTTACATGAAATAAAATCACTTGTAGATGAAGGTGAAAGAATATTAACTAATAAAAGTTGCGATTTAGATGATTTCGGTAGACTATTAGATTATTCTTGGCAATTAAAAAAGAAAACAGGTAGTGCAGTATCAACATCTGCTATTGATCAGCTATATGATAAGGGTATAAAAGCTGGTGCATTAGGTGGTAAATTACTAGGTGCTGGCGGAGGTGGATTCTTATTATTTTATGTACAACCAGAGAAGAAAGAATCTTTACTTGCTACTATGAGTGACATACTACATATACCATTTCATTTTGAATGTGGTGGTTCTCAAGTTGTGTATTATACTGCTGAGGATTATTTTGTTGAGGAGGGTTAAAAGTGAAGACTGTAATAATGGCAGGAGGAAAAGGCTCTCGTATTGCAGCTGTTCGTTCTGATATACCAAAGCCGTTGATGCCTATTGATGGTATCCCTGTTTTAGAACGAGAGATTACATCTCTTGTTAGTCAAGGCTTTGATGATATTATAATTACAGTTAGTCATCTTGGTCATAAAATTATAGATTATTTTGGAGATGGTAGTGGTTGTTCATCAATTACTAGAAAACCATTTAATGCTAAAATAACTTATTTTGTTGAGGATACACCGTTAGGAAATGCTGGTGCATTATTTCAGATAAAAGATCAATTAACAGATGATTTTTTTATTACTTAATGCTGATGCAGTATTTGATATTGACTTTAAACGATTTGTGCATGCACACTATGAGTTTGGAGGTCTTGTCACTTTATTCGTTCATGGTAATAGTCATCCTTATGATAGTGGTTTATTAATTACCGATGAAAATAATTCTGTATTAGAATGGCTTACTAAAAGAGGATAAAAAGGCCAGAGTGGTATTTTTAATTGTGTTAATGCTGGACTACATGTAGTTAATAAACAGGTATTAGAAAAAAATCTATTGATACGTCTAAAAATAGATTTAGATAGACAAATATTAAAAGCCACTTGCGGGTAAAAATAAAAATGTTCGTTTATAATAGCCCTGAGTATGTTGAAGATATGGGCACGCCTGAGAGGTATGAAAAAGGTACAAAAAGCTTGTAAGAATGGATTGCTTAACGCCCGTAATTTGTTAAATAAACAAAAAGCAATATTTATTGATCGTGATGGAACTATTAATAAGTATGTACCTTTTTCTTAATTCTATAGCGGAGTTTGAATTAATTCCTGGTGTAACTGATGCAATTAAAAAGATTAATGAATCTGGATATTTAGCAATAGTTGTTACTAATCAACCTGTTATAGCACGCGGTGAACTTTCTTTTAGTGGATTGAGTGAAATACATAAAAAAATGGAAACTTTATTAGGACTTGAAGGGTGTTATGTAAATGATATTTTTGTGTGTCCGCATCATCCAGATCAAGGTTTTAAAGGGGAAGTTGAATCATTAAAAATAGATTGTAATTGTCGTAAGCCAAAACCTGGGCTACTGTTAGCCGCTGCAGAGAAATATAATATTGATTTAACTCAATCTTGGATGATTGGAGATAGTCGATGTGATATAGAAGCTGGCATTCAAGCTGGTTGTTATACGGCGTATATTGGTAATGGTAATGTTGGTCAAAAAATGACGGTTAATTCACTTAAAGATTTTGTAGATCAATTGATAGGAGGTTAGTATAATTTGGATTCTCAGTTGGAAATAAAAATAGAAAGTTGCCTAAATGAATTGATTGAGCGACATCCCAGATTATTAAGTTGTAAAGATTCAATATATCAAGCTTATGAGATTCTAAAAAATAGTTATATAAATGGTGGTAAGTTATTAGTTGCGGGCAATGGTGGTTCAGCGGCAGATTCTCAGCATATTGTGGGTGAACTAATGAAGTCCTTTAAAATTCGTCGACCTCTAAATAAAGATATAGCTGATAAAAATTCTAGCTATTGATGCTGAGCGAGGCTCTATGATAGTTGATGTGCTTGAATCACCCTTATCAGCAATATCGTTAGTTGCTCATTCGGCGTTAACGACAGCATATTTAAACGATGTGGGCGCTAGAGGTATTTTTGCGCAACAAGTATTAGGATATGGTAACTATCAAGACGTTTTTTGGGGGATTTCTACATCAGGTAATAGTGAAAATATTGTAGATGCAGCCATAGTCGCTAAATCTAAAGGTCTATCAGTTATTTCGCTCACAGGGATTAATGGTGGTATTATTGCTAACTATAGTGATGTTTGTATTAAAGTTCCAGAAAAAGAAACTTTTTAAAGTACAAGAGCTTCATTTACCTATTTATCACTGTTTATGTTTAATGCTAGAATTATATTTCTTTGAATGTGATTTAGTTTAATATTAGTTTTATAAATTTGATAAAAAGGTTGAAAAAAATGAATAATGCAAGTCATCCTTTAGTTAGTATTATTGTTCCTGTTTATAATGTTAAGCGGTATTTGGAACAGTGTGTTAAATCTATAATAGAACAAAGCTATAAAAAAATATTGAGTTAATTTTAATTGATGATGGTAGCGATGATGGATCTTCAGAGTTATGTGATTTAATTAGAAGCAAATATCCTAATACTAAAGTTCTTCATAAAATAAATAGTGGTGTTAGTTCAGCTAGGAATATTGGATTAGATATTTCTAAAGGTGAGTATATAGTATTTATTGATAGTGATGATACAATATCTCAAAAATTATATTGAAGGTTTTATTAACAGTAGTAAGGATATAGATATAGTTATAGGTGGAATAGAGGACGTATATGTTGATGGTAATAATCAGATATACAAAAGAGTGTTAAGGCAACATAAGGCTCCATATGAGGGGAGGTATCTAAGGAATATTCTCAATTAATAAATTGGTTGAGAGGACCATGTGCTAAGTTATAAAAAAAGTCAATAATAGATTTATATAATATAAGATTTAACGAGAATCTATCTGTAGCAGAAGATCAAGTTTTTTTAACTTTCAATATTATAAACATATAAAGACATATAAAATTGTTTTTGGATAGTATTTATACATATTATCATTATGATCAAGAGTCCTCACTAAGTGTCATGTTAAATGAGAAGTCTTTTAGTGATGATATTTTTAAATTAAATTTAGAATATAAGTTTTTGAGAGAGTATTGTCCCATAGACTTTTTATAATATCTATATTCATGAATTAGCTAGCTTATTTAGAAAATATAGAGTCTTAAAAAGATGATTCGAGTTTGATTTCAAATTATAATCGTGTAAAGAAACTTGCAGAAATAAATAATGTGGCATTTGATAAATGTTTAAGTTTTTAAAAAAATAGAATCATAGTAATATTATTAATGCTTAAATGGTATTGGATTATTGTAATGTATTATAGAGTAAAATCGTATAACTAAAGAGAGATTCATATGAAACCATATATTATTTCATATCAAACGATCAAAGACATTATTATAGAATATAGAAAATTACTTTTTAGTTCTGATGGTTGTTGTTTTTACTGTATTCTTATTATTAGCTTATTTATTACCAAAACAATATACCTCTAATGTAATGATTCAAGTTAAACCACAAAATAGTACATTAAGTGCATTAGGAAATAGTTCTGCATTATTGTCTCTTGCCGGCTTATCTGCAGGAGATTCGGTATTGGATTATATGACTTTATTAAAAAGTGATCGTGTAATTAATCCAGTTATAAAAAGCTTGATAATGCAGATGCAACAAATGAGAGTTTTGATGCAGATAATTTTGTAAAAAAATATGCAGATTGATAATCCTCGAGGTACTTCTATCTTGTCCTTTACTATTACTGCAGATTCTCCTGAAATGC